>Ga0208767_1003718_pt1 | contig 10981 bp, 19 predicted proteins | sample VirMetDEL_Mar_21_FD_184514 | JGI IMG/M metagenome (GOLD analysis project Ga0208767, IMG submission 184514) | Aqueous microbial communities from the Delaware River and Bay under freshwater to marine salinity gradient to study organic matter... | ecosystem: Environmental > Aquatic > Marine >... | reverse complement strand
GACCATCTTCACGGTGCGGCTCTCCGTTTAGATACCAATAATTGTCTCCGTCGGAATAAGTTTTACATTCAGGTTTATTCATTTACTCAAACTCTAAGCAACCGGTTTCAGGATTGTAGATGCAATAGATGTTCTTTGCTAGCCACAGATCTGCAATAGTTTCTGGATTGGCTTCCTGTCCGTTTAGGCACCAAACTTTGGTTCCGCTGGTATACTCAACAGCCGGACCATCTTCACGGTGCTGCTCTCCGTTTAGATACCAATAATTGTCTCCGTCGGCATACTCAACAGCCGGACCATCTTCACGGTGGCGCTTTCCGTTTAGGAACCACGCTTTGTCTCCGTTGACTTTCTCAACAGCAGGACCATCTTCACGGTGGCGCTTTCCGTTTAGGAACCACGCTTTGTCTCCGTTGACTTTCTCAACAGCAGGACCATCTTCCCGGTGGAGATCTCTGTTTAGCCACCATTCTTTGGTTCCGTTGGGATGAGTTTTACATTCAGGTTTATTCATTTTTACTCAAAAACTCATACCTTCATTAGGAATTTACCACTAAACTTCTCAATGTCCCCACAGAGTTCTCCGGTTAGCCACTCAACACAATAGACACACTCTAGTGGCGGTTTATCCTCACCTAGACCGGCAATCACTGGATCGATAATATCAACAACCAAGCCCATTTGGCGGTCACTATCATAGTGAGAGATGCCGGCGTGCGGCGACTCCCCATAGATAGAACATACCAGATCTGCTAACTCAAACTTTTGCTTCATTTTTATACTTTGTTTCGCAGTGTCGGCAAAGCGACTTCTTTTCTTTACTATCAATAAAACTAAAGCAAGCCTGACAAATTTGCTTTTTTGTGATTTTTTCTGAAGTCATTTTCTTTCCTCGTTGTTTTGATGAACCCACTTGACGCCTTCTTTGTCTTGAACGATGATCCGATGTTGGGGTTTATACTTATAAGTTATTTCATTCTCTGCGTCTAAGAACCCTACAACCTTTACCTGCTGGGTCTTGTATTTTATCACTTTACCAATTCTCAATTCTATGCCTCCGATACGACTACCAGGTCTTCTTTGTATTCACAAGATGGACTCATCCAAAACTTAGTTGGGTAAATCCATTCTATCCACGGATCTCCTGCTTCATCCCACCCAATAACTAAGCCTAGATTGTCACGACACTCGCTTGTGCGCATAGGCATCATGGGCATAGTTACTAAATCCCCTTCTTTCATTCATTCTCCTTTGACGACATTTCAGCAAAAGCGTAAATTTCCAAAATGGAGTTTACAATATCACTAACGGAGATTGTACAAGAGGGGTCGAGGCGAAAGTTAACATATGTAACAACTTGAGGTTCGTTGTTCCACTTATTTTGTCTCACATCCAACGATCTCTCAATTGACGAGGAGCCACCTGCGCCATGGATCAGTTTTCCCTTCTCAAAGGTTTGTGCATACCCGCCGGAATGAGCCATTTTAATGAAGTCACTAGCAAGATCTCTTGTCATACGTGGCTGAAGACGAGCGGTGCACTTTTGCACTATGTCGGCGGTAGCCTTCACTGGTGCACCTTCTTCATAGAACAAGTTTCCACCGACTGTCACAGTTCTGAAGTAAGGAGAATTTACTTCGGCTGTATTATTGACTCCATCTAGTTTGTTATAGTTGGGCATCATAAAATCAATCAAGTGCGATATCGTACTAATGCCGAATCCCTTACTGCCGGATCGCAATGTTATACTCTTGGCCTGCTTAAAGAGCAGCTCCTGCGCATACTCTTTGACTGCTGTTTCAATCTCTGTAATCAGTGCTTGTGTTGGCTTGAAGCTAAGGTTTCGACTAAGCCGTTCATCATCCATCCAGCCGATCTCTATGTCCGGAGATTGATCGTTGAACCACTCCCCTTCATATTTTGTGTGCTCTGCATTCTTGTATCTAGAACGTTTGTTCCTTGAATCCATATGGATAGTAGAGAGCATAGAAACAAAGAACTCACTTCCACTACTGCTTCTTTTATTCCCCGCTGAACTTTGAATGTGCCTGAGATATGAACGCAAGAAAGCAACAACTAGAGCACCTTCTTTTCCTTCATAGTTTGAGTAATTGCCATTTTTCATATTCGGCTCTACAGCTTCCTTCCAAATCTTCTTGTATTGATTGTCGCTGTTGGCCTCTAGCATACTTTGAACAAAACCACTAAAGTCTAGTTCCAAAAACCCAATTGCGTTTTGTAGCCTAAGGTAATTGTGAATTTCATTGGGCACTTCTCCAGTTACAAAGAAAGACAGTACTTGGTCTTTACCTTCTTTGATCTTGATCGACATATGTTCTTTTAGCAATTTGGCATCCACAAATTGGAACTCAGAGTAATTGTTAATCTTATCAACAATCAAGTTCTGCAACTCGGAAGCCTGGTTCCAACTGAGCTTGATTGTACCAGGGATTGGTGTTACTTTGCACTCAATCATCGATGCATCAAGCGAATGGATCGGTGCGGCTTTCTTGATTGCTGTTGGTAGATCTCTCAACAGACGTGGCAAGATCTGTGCAGCCAAAGCAGTTGTGCGAGTTTTCTCTTTACAACTGCGAACATTATGTCCGGCTTCACCACAATATCTACAAGTTCGTTCTGTCATTTCTTCCTACTAGGTTGTTGTTTTTGCCTTTATCGGCGGGAATTCGTCTCTCACCAGTTAGACGATCGAGCGAGGGATCTTATCCACATAAAATCGAAAAAAGTGGCCGATCGGGGTGATTTATTTCAAGATAGATGAATTATCTAGGCTATTTATTGCTACTTTGCTATAAGCGCTTTCAGCTAATTTGCTAATTTTCTGATTTGGAGAAGCCAGCAAAGGCACCAAGACGGAATTCCTTGTGCCCCGGCTTAGCATCTCAATATATTGACTGATAAACCAAGGCACATATGCATACGGGTTCCCGAGCTTTGTATCAGCCGCCGCTGCGACGTAAGAAGAAGCGAATGAACTCAGGTCATACAAAGTTTGTTCGTCTAATCGGTCAATGTAATGACAACCGCTTCCCAGGAGAGAATCAGAGAATCTCCTAAGTTTACCTGAACCTGATCCGTATATCGGCCATCTTGTAGACAGCTGTTTATTGAACGCTCTTTTTACCACCTCGGTCCAAGTCGCAAACATCCTGTTAGTTTCTTCATCAGATAAGCTTTTTTGAGAGGTAAAGAGGTATACCTGTAACTTAGTTGATCGCTTGTGGTGTTCTTGTAGTTCTTGGATGTGTGTAGGCTGCAATTGTATTGTTCCAGCCATTTTGACTGCCCACTCACAACGCACAGGGCCGCTAAGACCCCTCCAAACCTCCATCATATCATTTTCTGGAATTGTTCCACCGGCTTCTAGGATCTTGAACAAAGATCGCCTAATAGAGGAATCAGCTTGTACGAACTCTACTGAAGGGATAGTCACTTTGATCTTCATAGACATTATTCCACTCCTTTTCCACTTGGCGCAAACCCCATTGGCCTAGTTTTCTCTTCAATCTCTGCGGCTGGTTGTTGCATTACAGAATAAATTAGTGTTTGTGCAGTTTTAGTTTGCATCGCCATTTGTACCACAACTTCTGCTACCATTTTGCCAGCTTGTTGTGAGAATCCGGACATAAAAGTTCTAAGCATTGTTATACTCCCTTACATAAGTTGCGTTACAAGTCTCCGTTCTTTGACCGTAAGGAGACTCAAGCCAATCAATAGTGCATTGACAAAAAATAAAGTTTGGATCTGTGTCTGAGATTTCTGATTTTGAATTCTTATTTTCTATGTCTCTAATGTTTGTGAGTAAGCCATAGTAGTTTTTGTATGGGCGCCCACTCTTAGGGTTTTCTAAAGTAACCAGATTTCCAAGTTTTAGTTTCATTGTTTTTTCCAAGAAGAAATAATTGATTATAGTGTTGTTTGTTATTCAGGCCATTTGAGTGTCGGGTAAGCGATTTCCCAAGATCCATCTTCACATAAAACGTGCCTAAAGGGTAAACAGTCATCCTCTACATATTGACTCTCAATGAATGTTTCTTCTGGCTTACAAACTAAGGCAAGGAATTCTTGAAGTTGATCAACGGCTTCATAACATTCCTCTCCACAATAATCTTCCATTGTGATAGAATTATTTGCGTATACATTCAAATTACCAAAGAAGCATTCCAAAAATGTGGTAAAGCAATTTGAATAAACAGCATCGACAAACTCTGAATGGAGGTCTTTTTCAAACTGTGGACTTGAAGTTTTTTGCTGCCAACCCCAACGAGGATACTTTGTTTCATTCCTCGCTTCAAACAAGAAATGCTCTCGTTCGTCAGCCGGCAGATCATACTCTTTCCAAAGTTCATCTGTTAATTTTCCAATGATCTTTTGATGATCTTCTTTGAGTTCAAATTCTACGTGCCAGTTCCATAGCGACATTTTTTCCTTTGTTGTTGAAGGGGGGTTTGTTTCAAGAGAGGGGGCCGAAAACCCCTCGATGCGCAATTTGGTGGGCTCAGGGGCGCTCATTAGTTAGACGATCGAGCGGAGGATCTTATCCACATAAAAATCGAAAAAAGTGACGCACCGGAGCGATTTGTTTCATTTTTACTCAAACTCTAAGCAATCAGTTTCAGGGTTGTAGATGCAATAGATGTTTTTTGCTAGCCATAGATCTGCAATAGTTTCCGGGTTGACTTCTTCGTCGTTTAGGCACCATTCTTTGTATCCGTTGGCCCATTCAACAGCAGGGCCATCTTCACGGTGGAGATCTCCGTTTAGATACCACCACTTGTCTCCGTTGGTGTTTTCAATAGCAGGGCCATCTTCACGGTGAAGATCTCCGTTTAGATACCAATATTTGTCTCCGTTAGCATGCTCACAAGCAGGGCCATCTTCACGGTGGAGAACGTCGTTTAGATACCATTCTTTGGCTCCGTTGGCCCTTTCAATAGCAGGGCCATCTTCACGGTGGATATCTCCGTTTAGATACCATTTTTTGGTTCCGTTGGCAAACTCACAAGCCGGACCATCTTCACGGTGGCGCTTTCCGTCTAGATACCATTCTTTGTCTCCGTTGGCTAACTCACAAGCAGGGCCATCTTCACGGTGGATATCTCCGTCTAAAAACCAATACTTGTTTCCATTGGGATAAATTTTACATTCAGGTTTATTCATTTTACTCAAATTCCAAGCTGTTTGTTTCAGGGTTGTAAATGCAATAGATGTTCTTTGCTAACCGTAGATCTGCAATAGTTTCTGGATTGACTTCTTCTCCGCTTAGATACCAGTGTTTGTCTCCGTTGGCATACTCCATAGCCGGGCCATCTTCACGGTGCAACTTTCCGTTTAGATACCACGCTTTGTCTCCGTTGGGATCAGTTGTACATTCAGGTTTATTCATTTACTCAAACTCCAAACTGTTTGTTTCACGGTTATAAAAGCAGTAGATGTTTTTTGCGAGCCATAGATCCACAATAGTTTCCGGATCGACTTCTTCGTCGTTTAGCCACCAATGTTTGTTTCCGTTTGTGCTTTCAATAGCAGGGCCATCTTCACGGTGGCGCTTTCCGTTTAGCCACCATTCTTTGTATCCGTTGGTCCACTCAACAGCCGGGCCATCTTCACGGTGACGCTTTCCGTTTAGACACCATTCTTTGGATCCGTTGGCCCATTCACAAGCAGGGCCATCTTCACGGTGAAGCTTTCCGTTTAGCCACCATTCTTTGTCTCCGTTGGAATACTCACAAGCCGGGCCATCTTCACGGTGGTACTTTCCGTTTAGCCACCACAATTTGTCTCCGTCGGGATAAGTTGTACATTCAGGTTTGTTCATTTACTCAAACTCCAAACTGTTTGTTTCACGGTTATAAAAGCAGTAGATGTTTTTTGCGAGCCATAGATCCACAATTGTTTCCGGATCAACTTTTTCGCCGTTTAGATACCACCTCTTCCCTCCGTTGACATACTCAACAGCCGGGCCATCTTTACGGTGCTGCTTTCCGTTTAGATACCACCATTTGGTTCCGTTGGCAAACTCAACAGCCGGGCCATCTTCACGGTGAAGCTTTCCGTTTAGCCACCATTCTTTGTCTCCGTTTGCATCCTCAACAGCCGGGCCATCTTCACGGTGGCGCTTGTCGTTTAGATACCAGCTTTTGTATCCGTCTCCCCACTCAATAGCAGGGCCATCTTCACGGTGGCGCTTTCCGTTTAGCCGCCAGTATTTGTCTCCGTTGGGATCAGTTGTACATTCAGGTTTATTCATTTTATTTCCCTTAGCAAAGCTTTGGATATATAAGGTATGTATCTCACTTCCGTCCAAGGTAGTATGATCCAATCGACACTATAATGATCTGAATCGATTATTTTATCTACCAGCCCCATTCCATAGTACTTACTTGGTCCATTTTGATTGGCAAGTGGTAAGGAGCACATTTCTACTAAGTCACCAATTTTCATCTTTCACCGTCGGGGGAGTAGGATCGGGGGGTTCGCTAGTTAGACGATCGGGGCGAGGATCTTATCCACATAAAGACGAAAAAACCCCGCTGATCTTTCAACCAGCGGGGTTTTGCACTATAGCCGAAGAAGCTTCAGCAATGAATAAGCGAACTGCAAAAAGGATTCACGATCCCAATACAGCATTTTTATCACTCATCAGTATCAGATCCGTCATCAACATCATCCTCTGCATCGGCTTCATCAGTATCAGATCCGTCATCAGCATCATCCTCTACATCGGTTTCATCCTCTACATCAGTTTCATCAGTATCGACCACTGTGTCTCCAACGGTATCTTCCGCCGAATCGGTTACTGTGTCCTCAGCGCTGTCTTCAACAGTATCGGTTTCAGGCACATCTCCTGATCCTTCAGCGTCGCTAATAACATCAGCAGCGCCAGTGTCATCAGTTGGGGGTGTTTCTTCCTCTTCCGAGCATCCCATAATAAGGATTGTTCCAAGAGCAAGAGCGATTGTTTGATACATAATGTTTTTCATTTTTTCTCCTTTGTTAGTATCGGTTTATTCTTCTTCTGATCCAATTGGATCATCTTCCACAACTCGTGAAAGAATTTCTAGTCCGGCTTCAGCATTTGCGATATCGTTGATAAAATCTACTACGTCATCAACAATGTCTGTATGGCTTCCAACTCCAACAGGGCTGGATAAGCAAACTTGTAGGTTCGCTAGTGCTCGTGTTCGCACTGCCTCAAAATGTGCAACTGCTGCCGTTTGTAAGGGGTTCATAGTACAACTCTCCGTGTTTCAAGTGTTATACTATTATACTGTATTTTGAGCGAAAGTCAAGCGTTTTGTTTTGTTTATTTTTTGTTTTGCCACTCAAAAGAAACGCTGTCTTTTGTTATTGGACCACCAGCAGCCCACGTCATGCATGATCTCGCACTGTGACATTTAAAAGAGTGCATCCAACAATAACCTAAGTGACCTTCTTTATCTTCAACAGGCTCTGAGGTTGGCCCAGGCATACATTCTAACATTCTTGGTGAGATGTCAAATGCAACACAGTTCCCACAAAGGCTTTCTTTTGCCACCTCTTCTGTTGTGTCCCAATGATCAGCAAGTCCTTTCCAATATTCTTTATCTTCAAGGTTTAGCGGACCATACTTGATATAGTCTGCCTTGATCGCAGCGTTTCTGTTTTTTGTGTTTAGTTCTAAGTCCTGTGTTGGTTCAGGGCAAGATAGAACTGCTTTATTGTTCTTGATTGTTATTTTAATCATTATGTTTTTGTTCTTAAGATTTTAATTTTTACTTCGTTTGGCTTGATTTTACCTTGACTGTTGCGAACTTCAACAAGGAAGGTTGCTTTTGTTGTTTCAATACGAACAGAGATTTGTTTGCTTTTTGATCCTACTTGTTTGCCTTTTTTGTTTAGACCGACTTTATAATAAGGATAACGAACAGAAACTTTCTCTATTTCTCCAACATTGTCTATTGCGCTTTTCTCATCAGATAGGTTATACATAGTGAAGCCACCTTTGCGCTTAGGTCTAACATACCAATAACCATAACCATAAGCAGATGCTAGATACCTTTTGATCTTTTCTGGATCAAGTGCAGTGCTGTCATTTTCTTCCCAGGCTTTAACATCACCTTCTTGGGAGATCTCTTGAGCATAAGCAGTTAAACCTTCTGCTGCTTTTTCTTTGTCAACGCCCAAAGCACCAACAATGAACCCATCAAGTTCGTGGCTTCCTGGTTTTACCACATATTCTCCATTTTCTTCAAACACATCAAAGCCAGTACCATAACCAGAATTGGCAAAAGTAGCGCCATTTTCATTTTTGAGACTAACAAAGAATTGTTTTTGTTCACCGGCGTCAGTTTGATAAATAATATTGATATCTGATATCATCGCACCAACATCGTTTATCTCATCGGTGACAGGGCGACGAACTCTTTTATCACTTCCTTTTTGGATGTCAACCAGCTGTTCAGGTCTAATGTTAAAAGCGTTTAAAACAAGCTTATAAAGCTCAGTTGGTTCAGATTTTCCTTCTTTAGAACTTTTTAAATCACCAATAACTCGATCTTCGTATTTTTGTCCTTCATTTCGTCCGTGACCGAATACAACGAAAGTACCGAGCACCTCTTCTTCTGTTGCTGGCTTTACAACAAGTGTATTGTATTTTGATGATTTTGAATCACTATCGCCAGGTGAAATAGTTTTCTCAACAACTAGACCAGCATCTTCAATAAATTTTAAAATTTGTTCTGGTGGCACATCTTTATCCGGATCAACTCTTTGTATTCTTTGTGCGCCTTTTTTCGAACCGCCGTGTCTAAAAAATCCATTTGATTTTGCTATAATCGCTTCTGCTATTTTCTTTCCGGACATTTTTATTTCTTCTAAGTTTTCTTCATCGAGCGCAGCATCATATTCGCCATAATTAGAAACATCATCAGCTAAAGCAGAAAGAATCTCCACTCTTGGTATAGAGTGAGAAACTTTTTCTTCCGTTAAGAAACTTCTCCAGTTTTCCATTATAAGTTTTATGTCTTTCATTTTATTCCTCTGCCCCGCCAAAGCCGGGCGGTGCTGATTTTGATCTTGTTGGTTTTGGTGATCTTGTATAAGGAGCACCGCCGGTTTTTTGTGGTCCAGTTGTAAGATACTTATTTCGTTTCTTTACATAACCTTTCTGTATTTTCTTTTGATAGGCTTCTAGTTCTTGTAGCACTAGTTTCCTTATCAAGATCTTAATAGCCGGCTCTTTTTTGCTTTCCCTCAAGAACATTGTTGGCAACTCAATTTTTGCTTTCTTGTCCTTTATTGCTTTGTGTTCTTGAGGATCATCATCATAGTGCCTTATAACGTTCAAGTCAAGAAGAGTTTTCACTTTATCTTCGCCGTTAGTAAAATAAACTGGGATGGGCTTTTTGGGTTCTTCAGGATCTTCGGATGGCTCTCCTAGTTCTTGGACGGTCGCAATTATATCTTCATTATCACGACCAAAGGCTGGTTTTGGACCGTATCGTGAAGTTACAATAATAACCTTATTACCAGCTTTGCGCTCTTTTTTGATAAGGTCTGCTGCTATTGGGTCTAAGCCTACCGGAACGTCCATTCCTTCTTCTTCATCCCATTCTTTTTTTAGGATTGTGCTATCAAAGTCAAAGCTTACAGTCGGTTGGTCTTTCATTTTGCTTTCCTTTAGTAAGTTCGGATTGGTTTGAGTGTTTCTCTTTTAAAGTCTAGCTCGATTAAGCCTAGGATCTTTGGATGAGAACAGCCTCCGTCAGACGACCTTCCGAACGCTGCCCCTTTTATTTGTTGCATTTTCTTTACAGGAGAAGCGCCAGGGGTGAATTTGATTTTGATTAAGGTCTTTTCCCTTGCTACTCCTTTTTGTAGCCTAAAGTCCTGCCCTGGGATGATAGAAACAACTGTTACATCCTTGATCGAGCGAAGGTCATTGACGATCTCTGACTTGTTTCTGTTTCGATCTGTAACCATTCTTACCATAACTTCGTAAATATATCCTTTTGTCGAGCCTTTTGCTTCTTGGATTGCTTTTTGTGAAGGGTTTTCTGTAATGCGAATAACTAAATCACCGTGACCTTTGATGGTTCGGTGGAATTCTTCTTTAGGGATAAACAGTTGATCGCCCTCATTGAGCACAACAGGAAGCTCATCGTCGAACTGGAACTTCCAACCATTTGCCTCAATAACCTCAACCAAGCGACTTTCTTTATCACGGTGCCACTCTAGATCGCTTTTATCGATAGTGGCATGCTCAAAAAGTCGAATGCGCTTGTTTTCAGAAATTATCTTATCTTTATAGGGCTTGCTCATTTTAGTTTTTCCTTTTGTTTCCTTTTGTTTCTTACCAGTATGTTCCTGAAACGTTTTTACCAAAGTGCCGGTGAGAGCGACACGACCAGTCTTGTTTCCTTAGTTTTTTATTTTTATTGATCTCGATGAAGTGTGAATGCCGGTGACCTTTTACACATCCGGCTGTTGTCCGACATACGTCCATAAATAGCCTCCAGAACTCTTTGAGCGGCCGGCTAAGACGTTACTTATACTAGAGTCACTCTTGTGTCCCATCGCCTTAGCGGCGGCTCTCAGGGTCGGATACTCTCTTACAAGCTTGCCTTCTTTTGTCCAACAGCAAACACGGGTTCCATTATGAACAGTCAAGTTGGGATCTGCTAGTTGTGTTTTGTCTTCTATCTCTTCCCATCGTGAAAGATATATCCAGCCACTATCATAAGCATAGCCATAACCTTTTTCGCTTTTGATGAACTTGATGATGTTTCCTGAGAACCCGTGCCTCCTGGCTTCCTTTTGGCCTGTCCATTCTTTGATAAGTTCGCCTGTTCTCCAATCAAACTGAACAATGGGCTTGGCGTTTTTGCGATGAGCCAGAGCATTCTTTCTTTTCATTTCTTCACTCTTGGGCATGCCGATACAAAATGATCCGTTACTTCCGCCAGTAGTAATGTTATAT
>Ga0208767_1003716_pt1 | contig 10984 bp, 20 predicted proteins | sample VirMetDEL_Mar_21_FD_184514 | JGI IMG/M metagenome (GOLD analysis project Ga0208767, IMG submission 184514) | Aqueous microbial communities from the Delaware River and Bay under freshwater to marine salinity gradient to study organic matter... | ecosystem: Environmental > Aquatic > Marine >... | reverse complement strand
ATACTTTAGTTGGTCGGGTAGAAACTTTGCAGGTAAAGGATTGATTATGGGTCATGATGATGAAGGCGAAACAACTGCAACAACATATGACTTACAAGAAGTTGTTGACAGGGTAGAGTTTTTACCTGAAGGACACAGAGAAGAACCATACATGGAGTTCAAGGCTTGGCAATGAACAGTAAACAAATAAAAAAACTTCGTAAGCTTATCAAACCTTTACAGGTTGAATGGCTTCAATCTTTATTGCCTGAAGATCAAGCTAAAGAAATTAATGTTAACAATGTGGAGGGACTTTTACCTGATCAAACACATGTATTTGGTGGAGGGCAGATGTATCTATCTTATATGACAGATAAATGGATTATGCAAATGCTTAAAAAATACCCTGATATTAAAACTTATAACGAACTAAAAACAATTTATGAAAGGAATAGATAATGGATGAATATTTAATGGATGTACAAATTGATAATGAACGAACAACATTGAAAACATTTTCTCGTACTGTTGAAGGTGCTGTAGATAACATAGTTAAAATGGAAGGGGTTCAAAAACTTTTTAATATTGGCAATCTTGATACCCAAGAAGTTTGGGAGTTTGATGAAGACATTACTCAGTTAAGAGAACTTAGAAATAAACTACCCGATAACATTGAAATGTTTTTTGGTATAGGAAATAATTAATATGGAAATAATACTAATAGTAATAGCAGGTGTTTTACTTATTGCAATGACAGGATTGTATATGTACTTGGTTGACAAGGATAAGATAGAACCTTATGTACCACCACAAGCACATCGTGGAAACTTTTGGGATGCAGAGACTAAACAATTTTATAAGTGGGATGAGTTGATGGAACTAAAAAAATCGAGGGAACAAAATGACACAGTATAATGAAGCTGTTGAACAACAGAGACAGATACTTGAATTAGAAAAACAAGCCAAACAAATTGTAGCTATTGACACTAGGTACAAAGATGGGTTATGGTATAAACAAATCATAGACTATGCAGATGGTCGAAGAATTACAGAATACAGAGATAAACGCAGAGCAACAGTAGAGGAAACAAAATGAAAAAAATAATTTTTATTCTTATGTTTTGTCTTTATGCTGGTATATACATAAGCTATATTAACAGACCACCTACAGAACTAGAAATTTATTGTGAACATTTTTATAAAAATATTTATAATGAAACAATAAAAGAACCACTAATGTTAATAATAAAAGGAACTTGTGATGGCTAAAACATGGAACAAAAGTACACACACTTCAGCTACCAAACAAGGTGGTAAGAAGACAAGTCAAGGTAGAGGTAATGTTGGCACCTCTACTATGAATAAAAGTAAGAAAGCCAACTTAAAAAAATATAGAGGGCAAGGTAAATGAATAGATACACAATACACGAACCAATCTGGGATGGAGGTTATCAAGAAAGAGTAATAGGAATTGCACCTTTTAGAATTCCATGTATAGTTGATATTGATTATAAAGATAAAGAAAATAATTTAATTTATCCCGATAAGTATATTGTCACAAAAGAATTTGCAATGGAGTTTGAAACGAAAACATTTAAAAATAATTTAAAGTTAATCGTTATTCCAATTTCTAAATTAAAAAAATATAGAGGGTAAAACAGATGAACATATTTTATTTTGATGAATGTCCAGTTGAATCAGCAAGGGCACAGCCTGACAAGATGCTAGTCAAGATGCCTTTGGAATCAGCACAAATGTTATGCACAGCACACCGAGCTTTAGACGGTGATGATTGGGCAGACAAGATGAACATGTATAAGGTAGCACATCTTAATCACCCATGCAGTAAGTGGGTTCGTGAAGCAAGTGCTAACTATCAGTGGTTGTACCGACACTTCGTAGCTTTATCAATCGAGTACAGCTACAGGTATGGTAGGTCTCATTTAAGTTATGATAAATTAGCAACACCTTTGATGCAGTTGCCACAGAACATAGCTCTGGGAGATATGACACCACTAGCACAGGCTATGCCTGAGGAGTACAAGAATGAGGATGCTACTATTGCTTATCGTAATTACTGCATTAACGAAAAACACTACGCTAAGTGGGAACAAAATAGACCTAAGCCTAATTGGTGGACAACACAGGAGATTTCATGAAAAATAAATTAATTCACTTCTTGTATGTTGTTTTGATTTGTGTTATCATTTTAGTATCATCTGCAATGAATGTTATTGAAGATGAAATGCGAGTTGAATTAGCTTGTAAAAATTTTATTTTAGATTTACATAGGAATAATATATGAATTATATATACGAAAGGATGATGGCTGAAGGAGAAACAGCTATCTTTGATAGGGATGAACTAAAAAAGTTTGAAGATTATGTAGCTAAAAACTACACAGAATTTTATGAAGGCAAAGCAGGATATGAAATAGAAAAGAAAGGAGAACAATTCCTCGTAACTTTATTTAAAAATCCTGTTATAACAATGGAAGATATTTTGCTTGACATTAGAGATTAATCAGTGTATAATGCACTCATTAAAACGCCAAACCGAAGGAGGATTATATGGCAGTATTAGAAGGAAAAGCCTATTGGGCATCAGTAACAACACCAAACACTACGTTTGAGCCTGTGTATACAGTTGATTTAGTCGTGGAAGATGATGTTGCTAATGACTTTCAAGCTCGTGGCTTTAAAGTAAAAGACTTGTCCATTAAGGATGAGAGTGGAGGTTCTACGCCTATTGGTAGAGCTATAACTATTAAACGAAAAGTTAATGGACCGAATGGTATGGTGAGAAATGCACCTAAACTTTTTGATAAAAATAAAGAACCATTAGATACGATTGTTGGTAATGGCTCGACTGTTAAAGTACAGTATAACGAGTGGGAAACCGACAATAAATATGGTAACTTTAAAGGCTTGGATTTTCAAGCCATGCAGGTACTTGATTTAGTATCTTTAAAATCACAAGATGGTTCTGAACTAGACCCATTTGGTGATGGAGAAGAATTCTAATGATAATTACTATTAACAACGATGATGGGACTACAAACTTTAATGTAAATAATATTAGTGATGAAGCTGTGAAGCAAGAAGCTACAGTTATTGTACAGAAAGTAGGTAATCTGCAAGTTGTAATCGAGGCATTGGACTTTGCAAGTCGTACTCATAGAGCTAACTTAGAAGAGTTACTCAAAGGCAGAGACGAAGCTATCGTTGAGCCTCAAGCCGATGTTGTCAAAAAAGATTCAGACGAATCCTAATTGATACATCTATCTCCAACAAAGCCTCTCTATTTTAGGGAGGCTTTTCTTTTTAACAGGAATTAATTATGAATCAAAGTAAATTTGTAAAATATCATATGCCTTGCCCATCATGTAAAAGTACTGATGCGTGTTCAATAAACGAGGATGGTTCAGCTAAATGTTTTAGTTGTGATTCTTTTTTTCCAAAATATAAAACAGGAGTAATGCCTATGAAAGATTTCCAAAGACAAATACAAACACCTAAAGTTTTAAATGCTCATGGTGGTACGTTTTCAAAGCTTTCTGATAGAGGTATAAGTAAAGAAACAGCACAAAAATTTGGTGTTAAAGTTGTGTATGATAGTAATGGTCAGTTGGCTCAACATTTATATCCTTTTTACATTAATCATGAACAATGTGCTACAAAAACTAGATTTATAAGAGATAAACGTTTCTCTTTCGAGGGTACAATTCAAGGTTCAGGATTATTTGGTCAAAATTTATTTAAAGAAGGTGGCAAATATCTAACCATTACAGAAGGAGAATGTGATGCTATGGCTGCCTATGAATTACTAGGTAGCAAATGGGCAGTTGTTTCAATTAAACGTGGTGCTGCTTCAGCAGTCACCGATATCAAAGAAAGTATTGAGTACGTAGAAAGTTTTGACAATATTGTTATATGTTTTGACAAAGACAAAGCAGGAGAGGAAGCTGCTAAAAAAGTAGCAACAATTCTTAAGCCCGGAAAAGCAAAAATTGTTACGCTTCCCAATGGATATAAAGACCCAAATGATATGCTTAAAAATGGAAAGCACCAAGAGTTTACTAAAGCTTGGTGGGATGCACAGGTTTATACCCCTAGTGGAATTATCAGGGTTGCAGATAAACAAAAAGAATTTTTAAATCGAGAGCAAAAACAAAGTGTTCCTTATCCTTGGGAAGGTTTAAACAAAAAACTTCTTGGTTTAAGGGCAGGAGAACTTGTAACTCTTACAGGTGGAACAGGACTAGGAAAGTCTAGTGTTACTCGTGAGCTTGAACATTGGCTAATAAAAGAAACAAATGATAATGTTGGTGTCATTGCTTTGGAAGAAGATTGGAAGCGTACTGTAGATGGTATACTTTCAATTGAGGCTAACGATAAACTTTATATTGATAATATTCGTAATGGCTATACCGAAGACCAATTAACAAATATGTTTGATAAAGTTTTTGAAAGTGATAGAGTATTTATTCATGCTCACTTTGGTGCAAATGATATTGAAGAAATATTTGCTAAACTTCGTTACCTTATAGTTGGTTGTGATTGTAAGTGGGTTGTTGTAGACCATTTACATATGCTTGTTAGTTCAATGCTTGATGGTGATGAACGTAAAGCAATTGATAGTATCATGCATAGATTACGTAGCATGGTAGAAGAAACAGGTGCAGGGATTATCCTTGTCTCTCACCTTAGAAGAATTGATGGAAATAAAGGACATGAGAATGGCATTACTGTGAGCTTATCACACTTACGTGGTTCAAACAGTATAGCTCAGTTGTCTGATTGTGTGATAGCCCTCGAAAGAAATCAACAATCAGATGATGATTTAGAATCTAGAACAACTAGATTACGTGTATTAAAGTCTAGATATACAGGGGATGTTGGTAACGCTACATCTTTAGTGTATGATAAAGATACAGGACGACTAACCGAGTATGAAGACTCGGAATTATTACACGACAGTGATGTCATTCCATTTTAGGAGACAATATGGAATTAGTATTTGACATAGAGGCTGACGGATTATTTTTTGATGCCAATAATATATGGTGTATTGTAGCCATTGATGAAAATAATACAATGTATTCTTTTGAGCCTAATAAAATAAAAGAAGGTATTGAATTATTACAATCAGCCGATAAACTTATTGGTCATAATATTATTGGGTATGATATTCCTGTAATTAAAAAATTATATGATGTAAATTTATATCAAGACAAAGAAATAATAGATACTCTTTTACTTTCACGATTAAGTAATCCTGTTAGAGAGGGAGGACACAGTATTGAAAAATGGGCTTATAGATTGGGTGGTGTTCAAAAACAACAACACGAAGACTGGACAAAATTTACGCCTGAAATGTTAAGGCGTTGTCAAAAAGATACGCAAATAAATAAAACATTATTTAATTATTTAAAAAAAGAATGTATTGGATTTTCAAAAGAATCAATTATTCTTGAGCATAAAACTGCAAAAATTTTACAACAACAAACAGAAAATGGTTTTTTCTTTGATGAAAAACAAGCAATGTCTTTATTAAGTACTATTAATAAAAGAAAAACTGAGGTGGAAAATGAAGTACAGTCTACATTTAAACCTTTAGAAACGACACAGATTATCACACCTTTAAAAAATAAAGATGGAAGTATTTCTAAAATGGGTAAGCTCGAAGGAAGTAAATCAAAAGTAAGACTTACATATGAAGAGTATAATTTTCTTTTTATTGGTGCAAAAAATGTTGAAAGAAAAATTTTAGAAGAATTTAATTTAGGAAGTAGGAAACAAATAGGAGAAAGACTTAAAGCTGTGGGTTGGAAACCTACTAAGTTTACTCCTACAGGACAACCTATTGTTGATGAATCTACTTTAAATAAAGTAAAACATATTAAAGAAGCAAGTTTAATTGCTGAGTTTTTACTCTTGCAAAAAAGAGCTGCACAAGTTTCATCATGGATTGATGCCTTAAATAAAGATAGAGTACATGGTTCTGTTATTTGTACTGGTACTATTACAGGTCGAATGGCACATAGAAGTCCAAACATGGCTCAAGTTCCTGCTGTGTATAGTCCTTATGGAAAAGAATGTAGAGCATGTTGGACTGTTCCTGAAGGACATAAACTTATAGGTGTAGATGCAAGTGGTTTAGAATTAAGAATGTTAGCACACTACATGGCTGACGAGGAGTATATAAATGAAATTATTAATGGAGACATTCACACAGCTAACCAAACGTTTGCTGGACTTAAATCAAGAGATGAGGCAAAAACTTTCATCTATGCCCTCATATACGGAGCAGGAGATGAAAAGATTGGAAGCATCATTAAAGGAAGCAGAGCAGACGGTAAGAAGTTGCGAGAACGCTTTCTTAGTAGTTTACCAGCACTTGCAACTCTTAAGAACAGAGTTGACTTCGCATCCGAAAAGAACTTCCTCAAAGGATTAGATGGTAGAAAAATACTTGTTCGTCATAAACATGCAGCATTAAATACTTTACTTCAAGGAGCAGGAGCTATACTTATGAAAAAAGCTTTATGTATTTTATCTGATAGATTACAGCTTAGTGGAACACCACATAAATTTGTAGCTAACATACATGACGAATGGCAAATAGAAGTTTTAGAATGTAGAGCTAACAAAGTAGGACAGTTGGCTGTAGACTCTATTATAAAAGCAGGAGAACATTTTAATCTTCGCTGTCCAATGGATGGTGAATACAAGATAGGAGACAATTGGAGTGAAACCCACTAAAAAAGATAGAAAAAAGTTTGACATTGACCTAGAATATGGTACAATACGTGAAGAAAAAATAGCAGAAATGCTAACAAATAAAAAGATTGAAGTTAAATCTGAGAAAGATTTATGGCAGAAATCCGGCAACATATGCATTGAATATGAATCATGGGGTAAGCCTTCAGGAATCAGAGCCACAGAATCTGATTACTGGTTTCATAATCTTTGTGTGGGAGACAATGAATTTTGTACTCTTGTTTTTAAAACAGATGTTCTTAGAACTATCGTAGATAAACTTGATACATTTAAAACTGTTAGTGGTGGTGACCACAAAGCAAGTAGAATGTTTCTTGTAAATTTACAAAAACTATTTTCATCAGATGTAATTAAAGCCTTTAAGGAGGCAGACAATGAAAAAGAAATTAAATAATTTAGTAGACGATATTTATAAAGTATTAGATTCTCTTACCGAGGGAAACGAATTAAATATTTCAGAAGAAATGTTTGAAGAGTTTGGTAAAGATATGACTGATGCATTAAGACATTGGGCTACACCACAAAACGTAGAAGGCAAACCAGTTTTGCGTATGTCTAATGTTGGTAGACCAGAGCGTAGGCTTTGGTTTGACACGCACACTCAAGCTGAAAGCACAGAAAAATTACACCCAAGTACTCAAATTAAATTTTTGTATGGGCATTTACTGGAAGTATTACTTTTATTTTTTGTTAAACTTTCAGGTCATAAACTTACATCCCAACAAAAAGAAATAACTGTTAATGGCATCAAAGGACACATGGATTGCATGATAGATGGCGAAGTTGTTGATGTTAAAACTGCATCAGGATATTCTTTCAAAAAATTTAAAGAAGGAACACTAGCAGAAGACGATTCTTTTGGATATCTTTCACAGTTAGCAGGGTACGAAGCTGCCGAAAAAACTAATGAGGGTGGCTTTCTTGTTATGAACAAAGAAACAGGTGAATTAACAATGTTTATCCCTGATGATATGGACAAACCAAATATTAAAGCTAAAATTAAAAACGTAAAAAATATTATTGCTTCAGATACACCTCCTAATTTTTGTTATGCACCAATCCCTGAGGGTAAAGCAGGTAATATGAAAGTCGCAAGAGGTTGTTCATGGTGTCCTCATAAATTTGAATGCCATAAAGATGCTAATGATGGTAAGGGTTTGCGTGTTTTTAATTATGCAAAAGGACCAGTATACTTTACTAAAATTGTTAGTGAACCAAATGTAGAAGAGGTTATTTATGAATAGAAAATTATCAAAAAAAGTAAAACAAAAGTCTATTTTGTTTGTTGTTAAATGGTTAAAATCTATGCTTATAGATAAAGAAAAAAATAAAGTTTCAGAAAAAAACTACAAAAAATATTTACCTGAAGAAACTCACATTTTTGCAAATAAAACTTTATTTGTTTCTTCTTATACCCCAAGATGGTTTGCTAAAAAAATTAAAAAGCTTTTAAAATATAAATCTATTGACAAAATTCAGTATGAAGATATAATATAATGGTTGGATTTAGAAAACCAAGGAAGATACGCCCAAAAGAAAAGGATGTCCCTAAAGGATATGACTCTAAATGGGAACATACACTTCATTCTACACTGTTACAAAAGTGGAATCATCATTCAAACAAAGTGCCCTATGTTGTTGAACATAATTATGAGCCTGACTTTGTTAAAGTTATAAATAATAAAGAATATTTGTTAGAAGCCAAAGGTAGATTTTGGGACTACCAAGAATACAATAAATACGTTTGGATACGAAAAGCATTAAAACCAACACAAGAATTAGTATTTTTGTTTTTAAGTCCTTACGCACCAATGCCTCAAGCAAAAAGACGAAAGGATGGAACAAAACGTACCCATGCTGAATGGGCTGAAAAAAATAATTTTAAATGGTATAGTGAAAATAACTTACCCAAGGAGTGGATAACAGATGAGTTATAAATTTAATGAAGATAAAACATTACAAGAGCTTAAAAAATATATTGATGGTACGTATAGTGAACATTATGCATCCGATAAATATCAGGCTACCGATGTTATTATTGATTCGGGACATGGTGAAGGTTTTGCTATGGGTAATATTATGAAGTACGCTAAAAGATATGGAAATAAAGATGGAAAAAATCGAAAAGACTTGCTTAAAATATTACACTATGGTATAATTATGATAGACATACACGACAAGGAGAACACGTAATGGTCGAAGACAAAGTGGGTATCAAGGAATATCTTGGTATAAAAATTAATTATAGTAATGAAAAACTATTAGATAAGTTTAGCCTTGATACTCTTAAGGATAGATACTTATGGGAGAATGAAACACATGCACAAGAAGCATTCGCAAGAGCATCCGTCTTCGGAGCAACATACAAAGGTAACACAGATTTTGAATTGGCTCAAAGGCTTTATCACTACAGTTCCAATTGTTGGTTCATGTTTAGCACTCCTATACTTAGCAACGGGGGAACAAGTCGTGGGCTTCCTATTAGCTGTTTCCTCAATTATGTACCTGACAGTCGGGACGGTTTATCTTCTCACTATGACGAAAATATATGGTTGGCGAGTTCAGGCGGAGGTATTGGTGGATATTGGGGAGATATTAGGAGTAATGGTATTTCTACTACTCATGGCAGTCGTTCTACTGGTTCAATTCCTTTCATCCATGTAGTTGATTCACAGATGTTAGCCTTTAATCAAGGCACTACAAGACGTGGTTCTTATGCTGCATACATGGACATATCTCATCCAGAGATTGAAGAGTTCATCAACATGCGTAAAGAATCTGGTGGAGATATTAATCGTAAGAATCTTAATCTTCACAACGGTATCAACATTACCAATGAGTTTTTAAAAGCTGTTGAAGAAGATGCAGACTTTAGATTGATTGACCCTAAGACTAACGAGCCTACTAAGATTGTAAATGCTCGAGACTTATGGTGGCAAATCATTAATGCTAGAGCCGAGACAGGTGAGCCTTATATGATTAACATTGATAGATGTAACGAAGCTTTACCGAAACAACAAAAAGATTTAGGATTAGAAATCAAACAGAGCAATCTTTGTTCTGAGATTACTTTACCTACTAACGAAGAACGAACAGCAGTTTGTTGTTTGTCTTCAGTAAACTTAGAATACTTTGATGACTGGGTAGAAAACCCAATGTTCATTGAAGATTTAATTACCATGCTTGACAACGTTCTTCAACATTACATTGACAACGCTGTTGACACAGATAACTTAGGAGAATATAATGCAAACTTTAAAAGATTTCAAAAACATATTAATCCGGGCAAAGAAGGGTTTCTTAAGTCTGCCTACTCGGCTTATCGAGAAAGGTCGTTGGGTCTTGGTGCGATGGGATTCCATTCGTATCTCCAATCACGCAACATTCCTTTTGAAGGTATCTTCGCTACGGGCTTCAACTATAAAGCTTTTAAACACATTAAAACACAGGCACTCAGAGCTTCTGAAAACTTGGCTGACCAACGTGGGGAAGCACCTGATGTCAGTGGTAGTGGCAGGAGGAATGCTCATCTTCTCGCTGTTGCTCCTAATGCTTCTTCTAGTATTATTTGTGGTGGGACATCTCCTTCGATTGAGCCTTATCGTGCTAACGTTTATACGCACAAGACTCTCTCAGGTTCTTTCCAAGTTAAGAACAAATATTTAGAACAAGTATTAAAAGATAAAGGATTAAAGAAAGAAGAATTGACTGCACTATGGAAAGACATTGCAGGTAACGATGGTTCAGTTCAGCATCTAGATATATTAACAGATGAAGAAAAAGAAATTTTTAAAACTGCTAATGAGATAGACCAGATATGGATTATAGAACACGCTTCTAAACGACAAGAGTTTATTTGTCAAGCACAGTCAGTTAATCTTTTCTTTACACTTCCAAAAGCTACCGAGCCACAGGAAGTTCACGATGAGTACATGCAGTACGTCAATGATGTACACTGGTATGGCATGAACAAACTTAAATCTCTATACTACTTCCGGTCTAATGCTGCTCGTAGTGTAGAAAATGTTAATACTAAAGTTCAGCGTATAAAACTAGATGATGCTGAATGTATTGCCTGTGAAGGCTAGGAATAATTATGAGTTTATTAGATACAAGAGATTACTACAAACCTTTTGACAATCCGTGGATGTTTGACTACTACGTGTTGCAAAACCAAATGCATTGGATGCCGGAGTCAGTACCTTTACACACCGATGTAAAAG
>Ga0208767_1003711_pt1 | contig 10987 bp, 2 predicted proteins | sample VirMetDEL_Mar_21_FD_184514 | JGI IMG/M metagenome (GOLD analysis project Ga0208767, IMG submission 184514) | Aqueous microbial communities from the Delaware River and Bay under freshwater to marine salinity gradient to study organic matter... | ecosystem: Environmental > Aquatic > Marine >... | reverse complement strand
AGGGCCAAGTCACGGTGTCCGCATCTATCAATAAGGCTGGTGTAAAGAAGTCCGAAGAATTTGAAATACCAGAATACCCCAAGCCGTATTTTCGTGGTGCGGCAGGGGGCGTATTCTTGCGTAGTAGCAATGCTGATGGGGATGTTGAGGAAGAATTGATCTACCATCACGACATTTACATCACGAGACGTTTGCATGACTTTGAACTGGGCGAGACGTTAGTGTTTCGCCTACATTTACCGCGAGATGGTGTACGGCAATTCAACGTACCCCTTACCCATGTAACTTCCCGTGAGGAGTTCCGTAAGTGCATGGCTAAGGAAGGCGTAACCGCATGGGGAAAGGCATTAGATAAACTGATGGTATACACAACAAAATGGATAGACGAACTACAGCGCACTACTATGGCCGATGAAGCGCACCGCCAATTTGGCTGGGTCGGTGACGAGATGGAATCTTTTGTGCTGGGCGACAAGCTAGTCACGGCGACAGACGTGGAGTTTAACCCACCTTCGTCTGCAACAGCAGGGCTGATAGGCGCGTTCGAGCCGAAAGGTACGCGCGAGAAGAACCTTGACCTACTTAATTTTTACAACAAGCCGGGGTACGAGCTACATCAATACGTTGTCGGCGTTGGTTTTGGCTCGCCGCTTATGGCAGTCACAGGACTCAACAGTATGTCTATACACCTATATGGTGGTTCGGGTGTTGGTAAAACAACTGCACAAATGGCAGCTATTGGTATCTGGGGTAGCCCTGATGAACTGATGAACAGCAAAGAGGATACGCACAACGCCCGTATGTTGAGAGGCGAGGTGATGCACAATATTCCGCTGGTGTCTGACGAGATGACGAACGTAAACGGCGAACAGATGTCTGACTACACCTACCAAGTATCCAGTGGGCGGCAGAAAAACCGCATGTCCGCTAGTGGCAATACCGAACGCGCTCGGGGTAAGCCTTGGCAACTACTTGCTTTGAGTTCAGGCAACACCAGCGCATGGGAAATCTTGGGTCGGCATAAGGCAACGCCGAAAGCAGAGATGCTGCGGATGTTTGAGCTAAACGTGAAGATGATGAACTTTACCAAAGGCGACAATACTGCCACTGCCAACCTCATAGAAGATTTTAAGTCGAACTACGGACATATCGGCATTGAGTACATACAGTGGGTCATCAACAACAAAGACGAAGTACGCAAGATAGTAGACTCTGTACGTGTACGCCTAGACAAGTCCGCAGGTCTTGGGCCGGAGCATCGGTTTTGGACGAACGGTAACGCCGCGATTATCGCTGGTTTGATGATCGCTAAAAAGTTGGGCCTCGTAAACTACGATGTAGCCTCAGTGTACAGGTGGGTTGTGGGTGAATTAATTTCTCGTCGCAACTACGTCAGCGACACAGGGGCATCCGTCACTGAAACACTCAACAACTACTTGTCAGAAAACTACAACAACATGCTCAAGATCGAAAGCACTGAGGACTTGCGTGGTAAGCATGACAATGGGCTAGATCAACTTGTTCCAGTCGGTGCAACGCCCCGCAATACTTTGATTGCACGCTACGAGCCAGATACCAAACTATTGTTCCTGCGTCTCAAGCCGTTCCGAGAGTGGTGTATTGACCAGCAAATAAACTATCAAGGCGTAGTAGATGACTTGAAAGAAAAGTTAGGGGCCAAGCGCATTAAGAAGCGTTTGACTAAAGGCACGGACTTCAACCTACCACCTGATTGGGTGCTGGAGATGAAGTTTACAGAGATGGGGCATGATGATGGACCAGAAGGTACTAAAGATTGATGACCTGAACCCTGACGGGTTGCGGGTGACGGTAAACTGGGACGATATGGGTGTTAAGTCGTCTATATTCGTCCCATGTATCAATACCGAGAAGGCTAAAAATCAACTACAGAAGCTCGCAGAACGCAAGAAATGGGAATTTGACATGCAGGTCTGCGTTGAAAACAAAAAATTAGGTTTACGCGTATGGCGAACTGTGTGATACATTCCTCATTACGACATTGTTCTCAGTGTTGTTCTCCACTCATACTGCCCCGCATATAAAACTATGCGGGGCTTTTTTATTTTAGGTCGTACTGATCTAGCACGCTCCTAGAAAAGTCTGTGGTTGTAACCCCACCACGCATGTTTCCAGTTGTATTGCCGAATGTTCTGAGGGAACGCTTCTTTGTCTCTCCAGTGATCCGCTTCTTACGGACATCAGCATCTTGCGGTAGCCCTGCGTTATACTCTTCAATAAGACGTTCCACCTTCTCTAGCTCGTCTCTATCACCTTCACGGATCGCCATGTTGCGGCGGCGCAGTAGCTTACCTCTGAGGCTGTCTATAGCATCTTCACGGCGGCGAGCGTTTTTGTTCGCCTCAAGCTGCTGAATATACGCTTGTGGTGCGAAGCCCAGCCCCTGCATAACTGCGTTGTATGGATTAATGTCTTCAATAATTGGATCGCCACGGCGTGTTGTTGCGCCCTCTGTGGCGAAGCGGAAAGACTTCAGACCGTTGCGGATAGATGCAGGGGCCATGGATTCGATACCGCGATACACTTCGCCTTCGTATATATCCCCAACACCACGCTCTATGCTTAGACCGACACCAATAACTGGACCGCCGAGTTGCTCAATCAAAGTCCACAAAGCACTCTGGTCTTTGTCGATAATAGGAGAGCGATACAATAAGCTGTTGAGCGAAATACGGTTAGCTAGGTCTACACCTAAAATCTCGTTGGCAAGTCCACCATACACGCCTTCGCCGACATACTGACGTAGCGCCGTCTCGAAATCATCTTCATCATCATCTGCAAACAAGTTATAGATCGCGCCGATGCCGCCCATCAAAGGCATACCACCTGCACCCGCAAACAATCCTGTAGTGATTAAGAAGTTGCGCCCCGCTGCGCGTGCAACTGGATCGCCCTGTGCCGCTTCTTTAGCTAACTTAGCCATCATGTAGTACTTACTGATCGCAAAGCGTTTGAAGAGGAACAAGATGTTACCAATACCTTTTTGCGCTATGATGGGGCGACCTGCAGCGGCTGTAGAGCCAAGAGTAAACTCAGTGGTGTTTATGGCTTCTTGCGCTGCGTCACGGTAATCCTGTTCGGATAGCTGTCCTTTATCCCTCTGCATCTTTTGAACTTCTAACATATAAGCAGCAGTGAGCGTTGTCTCACGGTTGAAGCGTTCTGAGTGATGAAACATAAAACCAGAGACTTTATTGAAAGTTTCCAAAGGTGCGTCTCGCCCAATCTCTAGGTCTTCTTGGGTCATAGATTGGTTAAATTGCCCCTGATCTATTCCCATAGATATAAGAATATCAGCGCGTACATTACGCAGCATCTCAGGCAAGTTGTTTAGATCATAGTTAGAGATAGACAGACCTGCTGGACCCATATCTATTTCCTGTGGAACAAGCTGACCGTCTGCATCTTTAACCATTATGGTACGCTTGCGCGGTGCGCCTACAAATAACTTAGTCGCTGCCCCAAACGCACGGGACGTTGGACCTATCTTATGTTTACCCGCAAGAATAGGCATGGCGCTCATGGCAACGTCAAAGAACGTAATAGCTGCTGACGAGAAGTTCAAACCCATAGTCATAGCGAAGCCCATGCTGTTCACAACTTGTGAGTAGCGAGGCACGTTAGGACTTTGCGCAAACTTAGCAATCTGGTCTAGCTTTTCAGCCATCATAGCTGTACGGGGATCAGTCTTATATGTCGGCCCGTCTGTACCGCTAATCGGTGCGTCTAACTTGGCTCGGAACTTTTCGATCTCTGCCGCAGATTTTAGCTGTACAAGCTGACGATTTAGATCGCGACCTTTTTCTTTGAGCATTGTAAAGGCGTCGAACTCCATACCACCCATACCTGTCGGTGTAGTGTCACCAAGGAAGCCTCGAACGCCCTTACGTTTACGGAAGTTTTGCATGAACGAACGCTCTGGCATTGCGTCTAGCGATAGATCAACAATCGCCTGCATGGCTTCTTTGTATTCTTGCTCTGAAGAAAATGAATCTTTGCGCAGTGCGACTGTGTCCAAGATGTTACGAACAAAGCTAGTTGATGGGGCTTTGTCGAAACTCATAGGGTTAGCCGAGGAAGTTATTTCTGCAGTGGGATCGACATTTGCAATAGCTGCGCGAGCTTGCTCTGCTTTGCGTAGCGTAGGGTAATACTCTACAAATAACTCCGTATTGCCTTTGTCTGGATCAGGCGCAGTATAAACTAAACGATATTCCCCTTTACGTTGCAGTGGGAAGTAAGGGCGGATAACTCCAGAATCTGCCTGTAGCAATTTTCTTAGGGCTTCAAAGGCGTTCTTCTTAGCTTCTGCATCAGGGATTGTAGCATCCAACCGTGCGTCTAGCGCAACGATAATATCATCGTATGTGTCTTGGAAGTAGTTACGCATCTGCCCATAGAACGCTTTGCCCTGTGCGTCGAGCTTGTTGTATTCCGCGCGTAGCGCATCATATTCGGCAGAGCGTTCCTTGTCGTCACGAATAGCCTTTATGTACTTTGCATCGGTGCGAGACGGATCAATCTTCAAGTAAGTACTGCGTGGGATGATGTTGTTTAGTATGGCAGACATGCCTTTGTTCTTGCGCTGCCACCTGTGCAGATTGCGCAATATAGAATCAAGAACTTCTGATTTCTGCCGTAACGCTCCGCTCTGCTTGTTGATAAGCATGTTAAGTTCTCTAGCGAACGGAATGTATTTAACCGCTGTATCTGTCAAGATGTTTACAGGCAATGTATTTAGTGTCCAGCTCTTCGCTGTTCTTCCGACACCTTCGTTAAATACAACGTCTCCGTAGTCTTTAAGTTTCTCAGGCGCAAGATTTGCTGCACTTTGCGCTAGATTACTTGCGCCTTTCTTAGTGCCAGCCATCAACAACATATTCGGCGCTGCGCGTGTGGCAGGTGATGGAGCCAGCATACCATCGACAATACGGTCAATCTCAGTCAGTGCTGATGCCGAAGGTGAAAGACCGAGTATCTTACGCACTATACGTTTAATAGCACCTGTAAACTTCTCCCAGCCTGACATCTTGCCGCCATCTACCTTCGTCAGAGCTAACGCACTCTGAAACTCAGGGTTACTGAAGGCTTCGGCCACGAACTCATCAAGGTTCGCTGTGCCATATACTTCGCCGAATTGCTCGCGCACTGCGTTGAAGATGGTTTGTAGCTGTTTAACCTCTGGCAAAGAGGGGTTCGCCAAAGACGCCGAGGTAGCTGCGTGGGTCATCTCGTGCAAGATAGTATGCACGTTCATCCCGTTGGAAGCGTCAATGTAAATTGTATTTGTTTCAGGCTCAAACATACCAGCAGCTTTGCGCCCTACCATTTGCTGTAGATCGTCAACCACCTGCACCTGCGTAGTGCCAGCAACTTCGGCCAGCTTGGCTGCAATCTGGCGGATACGGTCTACTTGGCTAGTCGAAGCAATAGCGTTCAAGACGAACTGCAGATCACCACGTTGTAGCGCGTTACGGATACTAGGCAGCAGAGCCATGTCCAGACCATGCACAGGGTCGATAAGGAGGAACTCATCCCGAGACGAAACATAACCGTCATACAGGTCTAAAATCTCTTCAGTTGACACAACCGATTTAGTCTCGGGATCGTACACTATTTTTGTAGTGGGGCCGACTGTAGATATTTTGTCGTTTTTTCGTATCTGAAGCCCCGTACCTATAAGGTATGACTCAAACGCGGTCTTACCTTTAACTGGTCGAGTCACGCGCACTGCCTCTGCGCCGGATGCAAGTCTTACCATCTGTGCTTCAGGAGGCAGAGGGCTGTCGGCAAAGCGTTCGTTTATACGCTTGTTCAAACTATCATTTGCAGCTCTAAGACGTTCCATCTCGGCAAGGGCTTTTACATCTTTGCTTTGCTGTTTCTTCGCGTAGCGGTCTATATCTTTCTGGATAGACTTAGCGGCCTTAACCACACCAATGTAGGTATCAGACAGGCTAAACTTAGACGTATCACGGTTAGCTACACGCCGCGCACGGCCCATCTCTTGAATAGCACTGTCAGACATGTTTGCGTGAACCCAACGCCGTGCGTTCATAGCAGACTTCTGGGTCATGCCTTTGTAGAAAGAAAACTGGGGTACTCTACCCTCTTTAGTTTGTACTTGAACGTAGTCCTTCTTAACAGTCTGCGTAGGGCCGACCACTGCGGTTGCACCGATTTCGGCAAGGGCATCAACAGGTCTGCGGAACCGACTAAAATACAGCTTTGCAGCTTTGCCCTGCGCGTCGAGGTCATCGTCTTTAGTATTAAGAAGCTCAATAATGCCTTCTTTATCCACTGCAGTAGTAACTTCGGCAACGTCTCGCGGGTCCACCTGCGCATCTTGGTACTCTCGCACTTCGGCTCGGCGAGCGGCTTCTGCCTCGGCTAGTTCAACGGCCTTTTCTTTGGACACCCCACGCACAACTTCTGGCTCTGGGTCTGACTCATAAATACGATTAAGCTCTGCCTGCGCAGCGGCATCGCGTTGAGCCTCGGCTTCTTGCAGTTGGGCTTGTGGTACAGGAGAGCCTTGAGCGGGGGCAACGCGCGGTGCTGGCGGTACAGGTGCAGGGATGTTTTGCTGTGCTACGCCAGTAACTTGACCGGGTATACCCGCTTGCTGCATGGCAGGTGTAGCGGGAGCTTGTTGTACGGGTTGTTGTACGGGCGTAGCTGTGGCTTGCTCTGCAAGTTGTTGGATTGCCGCTACGCCTTGCTCGTCAGGAGTTGTCTCTGGTTCGGCTAGTGTATCGGGCTGCGGTCCTGCATCCACTGCAGGTGGTCCAGAAACAGGCACACTTGTTCCCACTGATCCTTGGTCAGGTGTTGCAAGCTCGGGGGTATCTGCACGTTCAGGTACAGCCCTTCCGCTTCCGACCACGCTTGGTCCACTACCTTCAACGCCATCTCCAGTTCCTGTTGGTCTAGTTCCAGCATCGCTGACACCTCCTAACAACCCTTCTACCCGAGCCTCTAGTTCAGGTATTTTCTTCCGTACATTTGAATTTTTTGCGTAGCTCCGTAGCTGCTGTTGGACTTCAGGGTCGGTAAGATTTTTACCTATTACTCGTTTACGCAACGGAGCGCGGCCAAATACGCCTATACCGTCCAACATCTCTTTAGTTATTTCTGTGCCTTGCGCCGCCTCAACGGTTTCGGCTGCTTTTACCTCAATCTGCTGACCAGTCTGCTCACTCTCTAAAGCAGCGGTGCGATCTTCTTGTGCTACAGGTTCAAGGCCGGGTAGGTATTCTTGGGTTTTGGATTGCGCCGCTTTAGTGGCTTTGGCCTTCATACGGGCCACCTCACCTTCGAGGTTAGCCTCTTCTTTAACTAACGCTGCGCTTGGCGTAGCTGCATCTGTCGCTACTACTGCAGCGTCTACTGCACGTTGTTCTTCTGTCTGCTCTGCTTTGCCTTTAGGCCCTGCAGGGTTTACGGCATTCTCAGCTTCTTTTCGCTGCGCAGGAGTTAGCTCTGCTTCAGGTGCAAACAACTCGCCCTGCGTCTGGCCTTCTTCTAGCCGTGGCAAGGTAGGTACAACTTCTGGCGCTACCTCTGGTTCAGCTTCTGGCTCTACAGGTGCAGGGGGAGTAATCTCTGTGGTATCGCCACGCTCGCCGAATGATCCGATTGTAGCGCGTGTACCACCACCGATTAGGCCACCTGCAATCGCTGCTTCACGGTACTCTGCAATGGCGTCTTCGCTGTCGATAGGTAGGCCAGCTTGCGCTCGCTCCATCATTTGTTGTCCGACTTCGGTCAAACCTTCAGTAGTAGCACCACCAGTAGCTCGTCCTGTAGTCCGTAAAAATAGACCTTTCCACCCAGCTTTACCTAAACCTATAAGGGGCTTGCCTACACCCAACAATAACTTGTCAGATATACCTTCAAGCGTTGCTTGGCCGAATGTAGCAGTCAACGCATCGCCGACATCAACGGATGCTTTTCTACCTGCAGCGACTTCGTCTTCTTGACGTTGAATGTCGTTACCAAACAGAATCGGCGCGGTTATACCTGCTGCTGCGGTAGCACCTACAGCAAAAGAGCCAAGTGCAGTGGTGGTTAGCGCGGCGGGTGCTAAAATGGGCGTGGCTAAGGCGGCACCGAGACCTAGACCGAGCTGTGGGATTTGCTCACCAAAAACTTCACCTGCGTATGTCAACGCCGAGCCGATACTATCAACATCAGTAGACTGCATACGCTCTGGCTGCTCAAGAAGCAGTTCGCCTAGCTCTTGACGACTACGTTCTTCTAGACCCTGCCCATAATTCGCAAGGAACCCAAGACCTGACTGTTCACCGATTGTGCCGAGTGTCTCACCGAATGCTTGCTTGATCTGCTGATAACCTCTATCGTAGCCACGACCAATGGCAGTGCCGTCATCAGGCGCTTCAAATTCTTCGCCAGTAAATCTTTCAAACTGTTGTGCATACGCTGCTCGATCTTGCGCTAACGTACTTTGTATAAACGCAAAATCTTCGTTAGTTGGGGCATCTCCAGCATGTTCAAACTGATAGTTACGCCCTGTTTGAGGATCGACGTACTGATATATACCCATCGTATTTTACCCTCAAGTTTGTGCGGAAGGCATTTTAATTACCCCGTTGTTACCTAAACTAGCCACAGTACCAAACTGTGCTGATCTAGCTGCGCCAATCATGCCTTCAAGTTCCTCTAACCTAGATAGATTCGGTGCAGTTGGATTTTCTGTCGCGGCTGTAAGCGCATCACTGTAAGCCCTCTCCAAGGCAGCGTAAGCAGTAGCGGAAGTTCTACCGTCTTTAAGCAAATTACTTCTTGCCCTTTGCTGGGCTATATCCAGTTGAGTTTGCAGTTTGAGCATATCGGTCTCGAACGCCCGTGCGCCCTGCTTAGATTTCTGCAATGCGCCGATACCCGCAAGACCAGCTTCGCCGAGAGCGCCGCCCAGTGTTGGGTTTTTGGACGCCATAAGCGCCATACCTGTTTGGGCCAGCGCCATCCACTTGTCAGATTCGGCTTCCTTCTGCCGATTAGAGAGCATCTGAGCAATGCGTGAGTCCATAGAACCAAACCCTGCACCACCTGTATCTTTGGTCGCAACTGGGGTTGTAGCTGCTTTAGGTGTCGCTCCCCGACCACCAATACTTGTTATGCCAGTCCCAAACATAGAATCTGCAGCTTGGCGAGTTGCGTCTCCTTGCGTTGTTGTGCTTTCGGAAAGAAGTGATTCTTGCTCAACCACATTCGGGGCTATTAAACCTGCGTACCCACCTACGGTCTCTGACGGTATCTCTGGTACCGTTTCAGCATCTGGAGTCACCAATGGAGCCGCTTGTGTAGCTGTAGCGATACCGCTCTTCTGGTCCTCTAGGTTCGTGATCTGTGCGGCGATGCCGCTCTTTAGGTCTTCCGGCAAATATGGATTGTTTGCAGCGGCGTTTAACTGCGCTATCTCCACATTAACAGGATAAATATTACGCTCGTAGTCAGATTGCTGCGCAATAGATTTGGCAGCGCCAGCTAACGCGGGGTCAACCGCGCCAGATTCGGCGATTGTGGCTAGGGCTTCTGTACCCTGCAGAGCTGCTTGATCTATTAGGCTATTGCCTGTCTTGCCGGGTGATCTGTAATTCGGATCAACCCTTGGAACGCCGAATGGTCCCATAACATAACCTTCGGGTATACTTATCCCGCCATCTTCTGCTGTCGCTGACAAGTTTCCGCCAGTCTGAGTCACAGCAATACGATTCTGTAATTCTTGTAGCTGTTGTGCGGCGTTAGCCCGAGCAGTGGTATCTGCCTCTGGGTCATCTATGATACGTCGAAGCATTGTTATCTGTGCTTGTGTCGGGTCTCCCGCCTCTACAGGCATCGCCATCAAGCGTTCTTCAGGACTACCTGCAATCCCTTCTGCAATAATATCAAAAGGTAAAGAAGCCAGATCACCAGCAGCGGCCCCAACAAATGGGAGTACGTCATCTTTAAACGTAGGCTGCTGTGTAGGGATTTCGTTTATCCCCATCATACGAGCAGCTTCAGCGCGGCGCTGTGCTTGCTCTGCGTTATACGCAGCATCGGTGTCAAACGACGATACATCGTTCGGAAATACATCTGGTGCTGGAGCCGCTTGCGCTCTTAGATCAAGGTCCGCTTGTGATGGCATGGTTGCTTCTGGGTTGTAGACGCTTGGCGTACCTTGAGCTTCTGCGAACGCAGCATTATCAGCGGTAAGATCAGGTGTTAATTTAGCAATAGCCGCTTGCGCTAGATCACCTGCAACCATTTCGCCAGTTCTAACGTCAAATACATTTCCGTCCGGCATAACTTCTACAAAAGTGCCATCAATCATAGTGGCGCGGCCTGTACCACGTTCATAAGATGGTGTAGCGGCAAAATCTTCTACGTCTGCGGATACGCTCCCGATACCTGCACCGCCAGCCAACCTACGTCTGGTCGCAATAGCGTCTTCTTGCGACATCCTCGGCGTGATTTCATCTCGACTACTGTAAGAAGGAGACCGCCCAAAACGATTTGCAATTTGAGAACTTGCCTCTCTTAGCTTGTCCCTGCCGTATTTTTTTTCGGCATTGACCATATCGCCATAGCTAGGAAAACTTGGGTCTAACTCCCCTCGAAGATAGGCATCGATCACGTTTGCATTAACATTATCACCTGTATATCCGCGCATGTTGTCAGCACTATAGTCTATTGCGCTACCTACTAATTGTGATAAGTCGTCAGGATAACCACCTGTTTGAAGTCGCATAATGCCACCATCAGACATCATTTGAGGTGCCTGTGGTTGTGGTGCTTGTGTTGGAGTTACAGGTGTAGCTTGGGCCAGACCTGTGTCCTGTGCCATGTTGGTATTGGGGTTCAGGGAACGAGCCATCTGCATGATGCCCTCTTGTGGCGCTCCCGCTGCAGTTACTACCTCTTCAGCAACAGTCTTCATGTC
>Ga0208767_1003709_pt1 | contig 10989 bp, 13 predicted proteins | sample VirMetDEL_Mar_21_FD_184514 | JGI IMG/M metagenome (GOLD analysis project Ga0208767, IMG submission 184514) | Aqueous microbial communities from the Delaware River and Bay under freshwater to marine salinity gradient to study organic matter... | ecosystem: Environmental > Aquatic > Marine >... | reverse complement strand
TGTATTCTTCTTCCAGATGTTCCGAAGATACTTGAAGTTAGTTAGTGTTGCTTGGAATGTACCTAAGATAGTAGCAAGGCGAACTTTCTCAGACAATGATTGCTGAGTATCTGATGCACGTGCTACAACCTCTGACAGATTACAGAATTGATATGGGCGAAGGATAATCTCTGAACAAGGGTTGCAACCAAAATCTTGTTCAGCATCACGGCGTCCATTCTTAGCTGCTTGTTTTTTAGCGGACTGACGGTTGAAGATTCCACGCTCACCTGACTTAGATTCGTAGAGAGATAGCCACTCACGCATAAATGTACCCATCTGAGGCTTCTCTTTGTATGCCACAGAGTTATTTGCCAGAGTACGTTGACCTTCGTTTTCCCACCACTGACCTGACTTAGCATGAGCCATCTGGTCATCGTTCAAGTTAGACAGGCTGATGAGTGCGCTACGGCGTACACCACCAACAACTACAACCTCACCAATCTTACACATAATGTCGTGACATTCAATTGGGTATAGCCTACGACCAGCAGCACCCTTGAATTTTTGAATGACAAACTCAAACAGTTCTTCCAGTGGGGCTGGGCCACTTGCACGACCACCAAATGTTTTCAAACGTGCGCCAGCTGGTCTAACATCTGACACATCCCATCGGGGTATTTGTCCTGCATACAACAAGGAGATAAGTTCACGCAGTGACTTGGCCCAGCCCGGACGACTATCCCCTACTTTAATTACTGTATCGCTTTGTTCAAAATGTTCATTTACGATAGGCAGTTTTTCTACACAGTTTCTTTCAACAGAGAAGCCGACACCAGTGCCACACATAAGAATGTACATAGTCTCGTCAAATGCACGAGGGCTATCCACAGGGACATAAGAACAATTATAACCACCAACATGACACCTATCAAGAGCAGGGCCAGCAGTCATCAAGGCTCTCATGCTAGGCATGATATCTTGATTAAGTACTGCTTCTTCAAGTTCAGCACGTAATTGATCAGACAAGGCATAGTTGTGTTTATCAGCCAGATGCTTTTCCATATAGTCAAAGTATCTCTGAACTGTCTCAGCCCATGTCTCACGCCTCTGCTCATCATCAATCCAACGTGCGTACCGTGAGGTAGCAATAAATGTTTGATAGTCTGTAGGTAAATAGTTATTCATTCTTTGTTCTCCATAACTGCTCTAATTGATTTGACTGTGATGCCATCTATATCATGCATCAAGTCTAAAAATGCATCCTCCAATTCCTCATCTACTCTACCGTCAGCTGGGATTGGGTACTCTTCCTCGTCTATATTTAATGTGACAAACATTTTAACTCTCATCTGTCGCCATCACTTCCTCAATTAATTTGTCTAAATACCACTTAGCCTTTTCTAAGTCTTCAAGTGGTTTATCTTTATACCTATAACGCCAAAGATATTTTAGTATATTTCCCTGTAGATAATATTGGAAACCTTTATCTGTTGCTGCGGCAATAGCCTGAATACACTCAATGCCACTGGCATTGTAATGTGGTGGACTGTTCACCATGTCTGGTCTTACTTTATCCGCAAATGAATAGTCTGCTTCCCAATCAACATCTTTCCATTCCATTTTCTTTTGTAAATTTTTCATGTGTTCTTCATGTCTCATGCTATGCACTTCCTTTTGTATTACTATTGAAAGATAATTTCAATACATTACCTTCCAGTTTCTCTACGTTATAGTCTTTAGATTTAGTCTCTTCTACTTCTTCGTCTTCTTCTATCTCAGAAATGAATCTTTCTATATCTGCTATTACTTCAGGATTTTTTTCCATGTAAGCAATAGAACATGCAACAATTTCTGCAAGATGTTGAAGGTGCAAGAAGCTAGAAACATCCATTGGGTTTTCTTTATCATATAGTATAGTAACTTCCAGTTCTCCTGTCCAGCTATTTTCTTCGTCTAGATTAGGTTTTAACTGTATACTGATTGCCGTTGGGTCAAACATGGTTCTATCTCCTTTTCACTTTTGTTCCACTAAATTTAATAAATTTAGGATGTTTATTTTTTCCTTTTTCTTTTAGCCAGTCTTCTGGAATAATGCGATCATAGTATAGAAACCCATATTTAATGCACCATTCTGCATACGTAGATTTTGCACCCTTACGTAGCTTGCGCTTACTGTTTTCAAAAACAAAACGTATGTCTAGTTTAGGGTGCTGCTTTTTTACTGCTAAATGCTTACGCCTATCTGCCGCCGTAAACATACCCTTTGTTTCAATTATAATACCGTTGAACAGCACGAAATCTGGAGTGTATGTGCGATAAGCTAAGTCTTCCCATTCAATCTTAACAGCTTCATATAAATATTCAATACGCTGTTCTGTAAGATTCTCTGCTACCTTATGCTCTAACCCACTACGATAACCATATTTCCGTGCTGCTCTAAATTGTTTGTATCTAGGCGACATCTTTTTCTTTATTCTTTTCCGCTAGTTCAACGTAATGAACCATCTTTGGAAATCTTGCCTTTGATTCAGCTTGAGGTGCTTCAATTAGATTAGGCCAACACGAATGTTTGTAATCACAGAAAGTGCAATTCTTATTCAACACTTTATTTCCTGTAGGCTTCTTTCTAAAGTACTCATCTTCAGGCTCAAAACAACGCTCAAATTTATCGCTATCAACCTTTGCAACGGTATCTTCAATCTTTTTTATTTCAGCGTCAATGTCAATTCCTGATGCTGGTACGTATTTGAATTTACCATTTGCTTTATTGACTACCCACCAGCCGCCAGCACGTTTACCTGTTGCTTTAGCGTAGCCAGCCAGTTGTCCAATATAGCCAAAGCCATCACCAGCAGCAAGGGAATCATATGAATCAAACTTATGTTTATACGACCAGTCAGAAGCCGACTTGATGTCATCAACTGCACCGTCCACAACAATATCATATGTTCCATTGATTTTTGTGCCATCTTTAAGTTCAAGCACGACTTTTTCAGCGTCTCCATACTCAACTCCTGCTTCGTCTAGTAGACCCTTGAAGACAGCCTCAACGATGTCTCCAAGCATCATGTTCATTACAAAGTTATTTGATTTAGGTTGCGCTGTCTCTGGCTTGTGTTTTTCAAACCAAAGTTGGCACGTTGGACGACCAACATTAGACATGCGCAACTTAAATTCTCGTTCTTCCTTTTCACCAAACTGGCGTCTTAGAGCATCCATGATGTCTTTACCAATCTGCTGAATAGTATCTTCAGATATCTTTGATTTTCCATTAGCAGCGTCAGACATATATTTATGCAACGCCAGTTCAGCGGGATGATTCATTATGCTACGTCCTCTTCCATTTCAATATCAATAAAGTCTTCTACTGTTTCTGTATCTTCTACAGACATCTCTTCATGTCGTTTTATTGACTTCTCTTCCCACTCTTTACAGATGTAGTCATTAAAGTTTTTAACCCACGCCAAGAAGTTACCCAGCAACTCGTTATCTCCATCAGAGATCTCATGCGTAACAGATAGATCTGCTTTACAAATTGGAGTGTAGTAGCTGCTACCATTAGGTAGGTCATTTTTCTTACACTCTAAGAAGAGAATGTTGTGCTGCAAAGGAAGAAGTTCTTGCCTTGCAAAAACAGCCATCTGCTCCCCTACGGTCTTGTAGGCGTCTTTATTGTCTATCTCCCAGATAAAAGGAGTGGTAAAGCTGTCAACAGGATTACCATTCGCGTCCATTGGGTTGTCCATAGTTACCTCACCGAAAACAACTCGCACCCGCTTAATTTGACGGATGAGATCCTGCATCTCCGTTGGAAGTGCTTTGAAATCTTCAATGTAGCCACTAGGTTTGCCACAGTTAAAACGACCTGTATTATCCTTCAGATCAATGTCAAGTGTGTTAGACATGATGGTGCGATGGAAGCTTCCTTTTGGTTCATTTGGCTTCGGGTTTTTGTTTGCAATATATCTACGATACATGAAACGCTGGATAAAGGGACGTATACTAATAGTCTTGCTGTAGAAGAACTTAGATGATTCACCTTCTAATACTTCTAGACGGAATGTTCCACCTTCAATAGCTTCAACATTTGTAAGCTTGCCATTTATTTCTGCTTGCCCCATAACAGGCTGATGCCATATGCGCAGACGATTAAGAGTGTTTGACTTCTTGCTAGTTTTAGCATCGTCACCCATACCCATAACCTTTGCCATGGCAGCATAATTGTCTGTATTAATTGTTACTAAATCATTCATCTGTTTTTTCGCTCCTTTCAGATTAAGATGCATAGTTATATCAGCTTACGTCTTTAGTGTCAAGCCAATTATTTCCAATTTTTGCTTCCAGCAATAGTGGTACATTTAACTTAATTCTAAATGTGCTGTTCACTATATCTGTTAAGCCTTTGTTAACTGTATTGATAATAGCAATCACTTGCTCCTCTTCATCTGGATGTACATCAATTACTATTGAATCATGTACAGTATTAACAATACAGCTTTGCATATTACTCAATAATTCATCAATATGCAATAGGGTAACTGGAACAATGTCTGCTGTAGCAAAGCCCTGCACAGGATAATTTTTTATCTGTGTAAAGTAGCTAACTGTCCCATTAGTCTTTCTGACAACATTAGGAAAAGAGTACTGCCTACCAGAAGGCGCAGTAATTTTGTTTGTTGTTAAAGCCTCTTTAGCCAATCTGGAATGCCAAGCTGCGATGCCCTTGTATTTCTGCGTAAAGTGTTCGTAGTATGCGGCCTCTGCTTTTGTTCTGCCAAAGCCGGTGGCACCGTATAATGGTGCGAAGGTGTGCGCTTTCGCAGTCTGGCGATCCGTAGGCTGACCAGCATCGGTAATAACTTTAGCGGTGTAACTGTGTACATCAAATCCAGTAGATACTTCATTTATTGCTACCTCGTCCTGTGATAAAAATGCAGCTGCTCTAAATTCAAGTTGAGCAAAGTCTGCTTCCATAATTTTTCCACCTTCCCAGCGAGAAACAAATACTTTCTTTACAGGGAAAGTTTGACCACGTGGCATATTCTGCATGTTAGGGTCAGCCCCACTAAATCTGCCTGTGGCAGTGCGATGTTGTAATAGGCGTACATGTAGTTTGCCATCTGCTTTAGTAAAAGTCTCAATACCATCAACAAAAGAGGATAGATAAGTATCCAAAGCACTAAGACGTTTTACTTTATTCAAGAAACTAATTGCTTCTTGCATGTCATTTTCACGAGCAAACCCCTCAAGAATATCCAGATTACTTTTGCTTGTAGTAAAACCATGCGCACTGACCCACTTAGCAGATGGAGCAGAGAACCTAAGTCCAGCAATGCTACCAGTTGGTAAGAATTTAAAGCCTACACCATTGCACTCATGACATGTTGTTGCCTTTGCATAGTTTGATCCATCCTTTTTCTTCTTGTAATATTTACCCTTACCATAACAGTGACTGCACTGCACCGCACGTGTCTTCTGCACTACAGTAGTATTTTCAAGAACAGCCTTCCTAAACTCATCCTTTTTCATATAAGTGTCAAACTCATTCTGCCACATGGATTTGTCAATAGGTTTTCTGCTATATATTACTTGAGATAGCTGCTCTGGACTATTAAGATTAACAGGTGTGTCCCCCATTAAATCTGTTATCTGTCTTTGAAGTTCTTTTTCTAGCTGTGCTTTCTCTGTTTCAAATTCCTCTCTAACTTCTTTAAGTGCTTCAGTGTCAACTTTAAAGCCTCTCTGATACATACGAGCAAGTGCAACTGCTACTTTATTTGTTAGGATTACTGTGTCCATAAGTACTGCGTCATTCTCGCTGTTCAGGCGGCGATATAATTTTGTTGATAATTGCTGTGTCGCATGTAGATCCGCAGACAAGTATTCACATAACTCCTTGTATGGTATGTCTCTTGTACTATACCCTTGCTTGAAATATTCTTTCAATGTGTCTTGCTTTTTTGTATCTAACTCATACCTATTCGCACAGGCTTCAAGCGACAGAGGCTCTTTCTGTCCACGCTGTAGCACATACTCTGCCAGCATTGTGTCAAAGACAGGGCCATCGTACTTGAATCCTGACTCCCAAAGCCACAACAAATCGTGTGCTGCATTATGGCAGATCAGTATTGTTGCTTGATCAAGATAAGACTGAACTAGGGTTCGTGACTCTGTTTTCGGGGGAGGGCATTCAGAGTGGTCAAAAGAAACCAGTGCCTCATCCCCCATGTCAGTCAGCATACCGACCATTACCAATGTATTCTCTGGCTCAAATGGATCAAGGTGCATCTTACCATTTCTTGTTACTACAGTATTTTCTACATCAAGTGTTAGTTTCATTTTTTATCTTTTCCTTATGATTCTGTAGGTATCTAACAGCGTTCATAACGGTTGTCAAGTCATCTCTAAAACCGCCAAGCCCATCATTACAATGCTTACAGATATATCCTCTAAAAGTATTTGTATCGTGACAATGATCAAGTACCCATGTTCCTAGTAGTTTTTGTCCATATTTATTTACCTCATCAATAGTGCGTTGGCATATGGGACATTTATAACTAGCCTCTTGAGGGTATATGTTATGCCTTCGTAACTCTGCAATTACCTTTCTGTGTCCAGATTGGCAGGAGCGGCAGGTTCGCTTTATTTCTGCCTCACCTGTCTTTGTATATGACATCTGTTGAAAGTTGGTGACAGGCTGTCTGATGTCACACTTTATACAGACTAGCCCATCCTCACATACTCTTTCAATCTCTTCTGTAAATAAGTCTAACTGGCTCATGCCGTGTACCTGCCTGTACGATAATCTAATTCACAAGTAACAACACCATGCCAACCAGACAACTTATTCTTTACAACATTGATATGTCTTTGAAGGTCTTCAATGTTAGGATCTTCTTCTTGCTTCATAGGATTCTTCGCAATAAGGAGCATGAGGTCAGCTTCTGCCGCCTTTCCTGTGCGGCTTCCTTCCATCATACTCTGGTTCAGTAGAACCTTTCCTTCTGCCTCTGCAGACAACTGTGACATATAAAACACAGCACAATTGTATTGCTTTGCAATCATACGTGCATGAATAGCATTTGCTTTCAATGCCTCATCTGGACGAGCAAAACCTCCTTGCCTTGCAAACTTGTCACCCATATCAAGTAGAACAACGTCAGGCTTGTACGTCTTACAGACTGACTCTACCCAATTCATATCACGACCAGTAGCGTCCTTAATCTTGATGCGTTCCTTTACAGGTGCATACAAGTCACGTGCCTTACTAGGATTATTCTTTATCTGGTTCATCGTCATACCTGTTGCCGCTGTAAGATACCTAGCACCAACACGATGACTACCTTCCTCGTTACACAGGATAATGCAGTTTGCCCCTTGTGCAGCAAGCCCTTGTGGTGAAGCAATAAGGCTGGCATGAAAGGATGTCTTACCTGTATTTGGTCTTGCTCCAATTTCAATCAAATGACCAGCATTGATACCTTCAACTTGACGACCCAACGTAGGAATATTGAATGTCCAACGTGCCTCAAGATCGTTCTTGGCAAGAAGCGTATCTATATCCAAATCATCCCATTCTACATTTAGATCAGGAAGAAAATTATCATTGTACTGTTCTAGTAGATTGCGCAACGATTCCAAGCTACCCTGATCGCCGTTGACATATTCAAATCCCAACTCTGCAATGTCAGTGCCTACCACTTGCTGAAACAACTTTGACAGAACTTCCTGTGCAACGTCACTACCAAGCGGCTGTTCTTTCTTTATCTGACTAAACAGATGAGAGAATGACTGCTTTTGAGCAGTGGTCATTGTTGGGTTGTTAGACAAGAACAGAGCCTCAATCTCTTCTGGAGATACAGACCTTGCATACTTATCCATAGCAACGTCAATGGCTTTCTTGATCTTGCGATTGTCTGCGCCAAACAGACGATCAGGGCATTTGGCTCCACGATGATTGTCGTAGAACTCTTTGTCCATTAAACTTCTAATAATTGATAATTCCATTTTTGGTTTTCTCCTTTTACTTTTGAAAGGCTAACAGCCTATTCACGTCATCGGGGTTTTGGTATTTAATGTCATCATTAAGACGTAGTACTTTAACTTCATTTACATAGGAACGTAACTCCTTTGCAAACTGTAAGTTCTTTGGCAGAGCATCGGGGTCTAGCGCCATAACTGCTGTTGAGAACTGTGCCAGATACCTTTTATGCGACTCTGATAACGAAGTACCTAAAATCGCAACCCCGACAAAGGAGCCGTAACCACCAACAACGGCTGCACTAACACAGTCCTCAACAACTACAGCAACATTACCACATCCACTTACATATGGCAAGCTACTTTTTCCATACCTTTTCCACTTAGGAAGTTTTTTTCCTAGAGAACGACCTGCTGCATCCACAATTTTACCGCCATCAAAAATAGGAAACACAACACGATCTTCCTTTACATCATACATTAGGTTTAATTCATCAGGATCAATGCCCCACTTAGAACACCATCTATCCATGTACAACCCACCTGAACGATTTACTACGTGTATAGGCATCTCAAATGTCCCAACTTGGGACACAACATCACTGCCATACATTTTACGTAAGTCATCTGCAGTAACTTTTGTACGAACTGTACCACTAACACTGCACGAGGCTTTGTAACAATTCCACAATAGAGAACCCATATTATTTGTAGCAGTAAAAGTCTTATATGATCTACATACAGGACAATTAATTCTACGAGATTCACCTACAGGTATATCTAATTCTTCTACGTAACTTCTAATATCCATTGTTATATCCTTATTATATATGTATTATATATAGGTCCGTTGGGCAATCACGATGTTTTAATATCATGTTTTCTGCGTGTCGTCAAGGCTAAATCTGCGCTAGTGAAAGTATTTTTCATGTAAGGTTTAACAGACTGTGGATTAGCATGTCCTGTAACCGACATAATTTGTGCCATACCCACACCTGCATCAACCATTTCAGTTGTGCCAGTACGCCGTAAGTCAGACAACCTTAGTGTATCAGGCAATCCTGCAGCCTTCATTATTCTACGTGCTACTTTAGGCAATCTGTGTAGAGTGTACGGATGATACACACCCCTAGTAGGCACTACCATTGGCGCAACATATTCTTGAAAACCGAAATCATCTTGTTGTTCAAGAAGCATCTCCTTTAACTCTTGCGAAATAGGCAAAAATACTTCAGCCTTTCGCTTAGATTGCTTTATGTAAACACGAGATTCATCTAGGTCTAGATTGTCCCACTTCAATAGCCGCATGTCTCCTACTCTCTGGCACCACTCGTATGCCATCTGAGCAATAAGACCTACGTTACGGCTGTTAAAATCGCTGTAGGCCGTCTCTAGGAAGGTTTGTACCTGCTCCCTACTCCAGACAACGCTACGGACGCTCTGTGGCCTTCTTTTGACGGTTAAGAATGGATTGACTAACACCATCTCCATATTCATACCGTGATTAAAGAGTATCCGTGCCGCAGATAAAACGTGATTAGCTAGATAAACACCCCGCTCACACCACTGATTGTATGCGACTTTAGCCATTCGGGATGACACTTTGTCGCATTGCCTTTCCCGAATAGCCTTGCCGTCAACTACAGTGTCCAGCATAATACTGATATGGTATTGATACTGTTTCTTAGTTTGTTCCACCAAGTTGTTGAACTCATAAGAAATATAGTAGTCTTCAACTAGTTTATTAAGTTTCATTTATAGCTTCCAACTTCAGTTGTATTCTGAATGATGTCGTAAGCCGGGTCATCGTCTTCCCATACATCACATACTGTAACCTCTAGCATTTTTGGGGTTGCGTATCTTTCCATCAACTCTGCTATCTGATTAACTGCATCAGCTTCGTCAACAGCATCTGTATCATAGCGCAACCATCCATCACACCACTGTGGTTCTACAGTAACTATATGTCTTTTTTTCTTAGCCATTTTTCTTTCTCCTTTTTTTAACGGTATTACATTTTGTGTTCTTTTTGCTTGGTTGCCATAAAGTTGGCACACGTGCAGGTATATGCACTGTCACACGAGGAGATGGGGTAATAAACCTCGTCATCCTTGGGTTTTTTATATTGCCACTTTTCATGCCGCAACCTCTTGGAACTGTGGTGAGTCAATCCACTTAGCGACTTCCTGCTCTCTTGACCACATGGATTCTGCGGCGGTGTCATTGCCTGTGTTACGCAGGTTGAATCCATTACGCTCGTCTGCATAGGTTGCATAGTTGGTAAAAGCGGAATACAAAGACCACACATTGCGACCACGAATGCTGGCTTCTTGGTTATACAAACTATACATCTTCTTAGCTTTGTTATCTGATTTAACGATGCTCTCAAGCAAAGCTTTGACATCAACCGTCATCAGGCTTGTCTCAGCCCACCCTTGAAACTTGTCGGCTGTCGCATAGAAGTCATTTACTGACGTTTCTAGTTCCCTAATAAACAAGTCAAGTGAAAAGTTTGCTGTGTTCTTTTTCTTGATCTTGTCGTAGTCACCTGTGACCATGCCGTTGGTACAAAAGAAGTCAATGGCACCAAAGAAGACCATGTTACTGCATGAACCATCAATGCCATGTAAGGCAATCAGGCGGGGTGCAATGGTTGTGCTGTGCTTATCTGTAGTGATCTTACGCAGGACGTTAGGCATAGTCATCTCCATCAATGCCCAAGCGTTGTTACGAGCCGTCTTATATTTAATGTTCATGCTGTCACAATACTCTTCGCCAAGGGTGTTAGACACCGTATTGTGTGCCTGTGTAAAGAAGTCACCGTGGCTGGCGCAGTTAAACTTGTGTCCAACAATCCCAAGATACTCACCTGTATTGCCGTTGATGACGTACTTTGATTTGTCAAATTTTGTCTGCTCAAAGACGACAGGAAAGTTCAGGTTCTCAGGTACAATCTCTTGTGGTGTAAAATCTAATGGCATTGTTTCTTTCTCCTTATGTGTCCCAACTTGGGACGGTTATATGCCC
>Ga0208767_1003708_pt1 | contig 10990 bp, 14 predicted proteins | sample VirMetDEL_Mar_21_FD_184514 | JGI IMG/M metagenome (GOLD analysis project Ga0208767, IMG submission 184514) | Aqueous microbial communities from the Delaware River and Bay under freshwater to marine salinity gradient to study organic matter... | ecosystem: Environmental > Aquatic > Marine >... | reverse complement strand
GTATATTAGTGAATTCAAAATTACAATACTTTTCACCATACTCCATTAAAGCATCAAATAAATCGGGGTATAATATTGATGGTGTTGTTAATCCTACTGGTAAGTATTCTATATTTCTCATACCGAAAGTTAATTTTTCGTGGGTGTTAAAACCACGAGTATATTGTCCTCCGTCTTTCTGTTTATCCCATTTTACATTAGGGTTCTCTAACAAGTCAAATAATTTCTCGTATTCTGCTTTCATTATATATTAGTATTTACAAAATATATTTCCCTAATATATAATGACGAAACATAAAGGTTCTAAAATCCACAGACAGCAACAAATTCAACACGTTAGACAAGCGGTTCATATTCATTTAGATACTCGTAAGAAGCACACCAAAAAGAAGAAGGCACGAGCATTTAGACCTGTTGTTCCACCTCCTCCTGTTATGAGAGTTGTTAATAATCATATTGTATTACCTGAAAATGCTGGTCGTCCTGCTGTCGGTTTTTTTGAACAACAAGCAGTTAAACAACAAGAAAAAGCACAGAGTAATCTCGTTAAACAAATTAAAACTGAATTAGGAGAACCTGAAAAAAAAGACCTCGCTGAAACTAAAAAAGTCGCTGAAATTTCAAACGATGTTGCAGACGATGCTGTTAAGGGTTTAGAAGGTGTTTTTGATAAATCACCAAGAACACCTGAACAACTCGCAAAGGCGAAATCGCTATATCCTAATAGGCGTAGTTTTCCAAAAGATTATGATAAGATGGAAAAATTAATCGCATCCGCACCAGCACAACCAGCGGTGCCTCGCTCACAACGACCAACCGCTTCTTCCACTTCAAGAACACAAGTTGATGAGTATAAAGAACCATCTCTTTTTTCAAAGGTCACCAAACAATACTAATCTTCATCTATAAATTTTAGTTTATTGAAATTCTTATAATATGTATTATCTCGCTGGTTGTAAAATAAGAAATTGTATTTTTCGTCAAACACATAATCCATTAAGGTCTTCAAATCCTTTCTATCCAAACTAAATACATCTTCGGCAAAACTCTGTATTTCTATTATACTCTTCGGGCGGAATGTTATATAACAATCTATTAAAGAACGCAGGGTTTTAGGTAAGGATTTTAATGTGAGTAGTGTTATTATTATATTTAACCTATAATGTCTGTGTTTAAATATTAATTTTTTTAGTGCCCTTTCTATCTTCTTATCCTTTAATTCTTCACTCCAATCGTCCAGTATCAAACAACTTTCTCCATCTTCTTCTTTTACTGCTATTGCTTTTTCTGCTATTTCCTCTAACATAGGAACTGATAAATTAAAATAGGTGCGGTCTTTACTATGGTCTTTAAATGGGTGGTTCTCCTCACTTTCATAAACCTCTTGGGGTGTGCTATAATACACCTCCTCAAACACTCGTTTAAATACTTTGTCCTTACCTCCTGCAGTCATTAAACTATTTGTGAATGTGGATTTACCTGAACCCATACTTCCTGATATTACATACACTGCACACTTGTCTATAAAGGGGGGTGGAACACCGAGTGATTTATCTATACTCTGTTTCGTTTTCTTTATTTTCAATTCACTATGTTCGGTTTCCTCAATTTTCATTTTTCGTATTATACTATAATATAATACGATATTTTTTAATAACTATTATCACTACTGCTACTACTCGGTAGTTCTTCACTACTTTGTAATATTTCAATTCCAAGATGTGTGCTTGTGTTCGGGATTTCAAACAACGGGTCTTCAAATTTACGACTTAATACATTAGCATTTTCAGTAATTTTTCTAAACCTGTTATACATCTCATCTAAACAATCTTTTCCGTTTTGTATTCTATGATTTCTGTTTAATGAGAGAACCTTGTATATATCTGTTGCTAAAAAATAGTAATCCTTACTTGCTACTAAATCTATTTCCATATGTGCTTGTATTCCTAAATATTGCTCTATACTTCCTATGATTACTACGATTAACGCCATTAAACAAGTTGCTCCACTTATGTATTGCTGTTCTAAATATTTTTCAAGTCCTACACTCGCCACAGAGTTCAAAGAACTTATTATAATTATCGGGATTTTGTAATACTTCAAAATACTCTTGTTCTGTAAATGATTTTTTTTGTGGCGTTTGTGTAGTTTCGTTGCATCCTGTCGTATCTTCTCTAATATCAACTCTTGGTCGTCGCTCCACTCCATTTACATTATCATTATGTTTTTTTGTTTTTAAATGTCGTGCCTTTGCCGTATAGGGATAATCGTAATCGCACGTTTCACATCGCCATTTCCAATTTGTGATTTTATCATTCCACGCCCTTATTTTCTCGGGATACTTTGCTCGGTATTTTGCTCTTTGCTCGTTTCCATACACTCTTTTCTCCTCTTGTGTTCGGTATGCTCTTACTTGATTTAATGATGGTTGTAATTCATTTATGAAATGTTGTTCTCGTTGCCTTACAAAGGTTTTATCTTCTGCTTCACTTTCTTCTAAACTTTCAAATCTCCAATTGGAGAACCCTCCATTAATTCTTATAGTATCGTATAGTTTTAATGATTTATTTTCGTTGTATGCTTGGTTGTGTGTGCGTATTCTCATCTTTAAATCGGTTGTTGAACCGATGTAAATATCGTTTGTATCAGGGGAAAAACATTTATAAATAGTGTATTTCATTTATACATTATTTATACATTATTTTTGGATTTTTATTATTAATTTATTTTGAAACATTTATAGACCCATCAAGCATATTAACCTCCATAATAAGGTCGTGCACGGCAAAGACATCACAATCCATAGAAATATTGTTAGTATCACATTTGAGTTCAAGGAACGAATTGGAGTTGATTGTGTCCATACCCGAGACGAGACCACGAATTGACCCGTATCCGCTCTCCTCAAAATCTAAACCGAGAACAAAAGTTCCATTTCCGGTGTCATCGGGGAAAGCAGCGGGAGTTCCAGTCGCTGTAAGTCCATCACCATAGAGGTAATCAGTATTGTTATAAACTACATCAAAGTCGGGGGAGTGACTGGCGTGGAAACATTTAATTACCTCTTGGAACGCCTCACCAGCGTAATTTACAGAACCATCTCCACAACTAATAGGGATACTGGGATATTGGCGACCCTCAATACGCCAAACATAAGATTGAAGGTTAGGGAAGTATCTACCGCCAGTTGTGTTTTTACTCGCCTTGCCCGTTCCGTTAGCACCATTCGCATCATTTCTACGGAAGACAGCAAAGTAGTTCTTTATAGAACTGAAACGGGCGGGGACAAGAATGGTATGGTTTCCAGCAGGGGCAGCGGTGGAGTTGAAGTTAGAAACACCCGACCCGTGCACCTTAAATACACCACCACTTTCCTGAACGAGAGCAGAATACACAGCGGGATTAATATCAAGGTAATCCATATTAAGACTGATTTTACTCATAGTGTATTTAGGTGTTCCAGTAGTGTATTGGAGTGCCTCGTCGTTAGGGGCAAGGGTAAGACGTAACCTCATACCATCAACCGCAGGGCAGTATTGAGAACACATCGTTCCTATAATAGCAGAGTAAAGAGGAATAGAAACACGGATTTTAGTGGTAAGGTCTTTACCTTTCTTTTTAGCATCATCAAGGACTGCAGCAGTTCCAAGAGTAGCACCACTATCTTCGGCAGTCGTGGGGACATTCGTAGTCCAACTAAACTCCTTGTGTCCTGATAAAATAGAACCCATATTCTGTGCTCTGCTCTTATTTTGGTGGTCTTCAACCAAAGCAGCAAAGACATTATAGCGGTCAAGCAGTTCTACGGACTGATTACCTACAATCAGTTCAAGTCCCCTCACTATGGACGACCCGCTTCCATTGCAAAAACTTGCTGCAGTATCAGTCTCTAAATCAAAACAGACGCTGGAATTCTGCCCGTTGAGCATACTCATAGAACCCGTAGGCAGTGCAAAAAAGAGGTCTTGTGTTCCTGAATTTCCTTCAATAGATTGAGTGTTCTCGGGTTGAACGGAAACAAGGCGAGATTTCGCCGAACCCATAGAGCGGAAACCAGTAAGGTCAAGGTGGGGGGTAATCGCAGTATCCATTATATAATATACAATTATATAATAAATTAATACTCACAAACATCTATTTGGAAACTCACTAAAAACAAAGTATTTTCTGTAAATGTTTCTTGTATTAAATGCTCTAATTGAATTTTAAATGCTCCTAATGGTAAATCGTTCATTATAAATTGGGGTTGGTGTGTAATATGAGAACTTCCTTTATTGTTTGCCGTCGTTATATTTCCACCAAGAACCCCTAATAAACACCTATTGTTTCTTACTACACTATTACCCGAAATGTCTAAAACACTACACTTACCAGTTAATTCAGGTATTCCACTTAAAAATACTACGTGGGGTTCTAAATCACTACTATTGACTGCTGTAAAAAATGAAATTTGATTTACACTTAATCTTATTTTATTACTGGGATGTTGTTTATAAACACGACTGAAATTAAAGTCTTGTTCTGTTGAAGCACCCGAGCAAATAAAAGTCTGCTGGTATGTATCTAAAACCTTAACCATTATATATATAATACTATATAATAGTTTTTTTAAGTTAAAGCAGCGGCATCACGCATCGCTTGTAAAGCATTTCCGCCTTGTTCTTTTGTTTGCTGATAAGCGGTTCGCCCCGCTAAACCACTCTGTATAATATTCGCTGTTCCACCAGCAGTATCACCACGTGCTATTTGCTTCGCACCACGAACTATACCACGACCCGCTGCTAATCCAGCACCTACTGCTTTTGCACCTACATTAACAGCAGTTGCACCACGCTTCGCTACTTCAACCGCAGGTAAAAATTCAGGAGAAACCACGCCAACTAATGGTTCTACCATCGTTAAACCTTTCGCAACTCCTCCACTTATTTTTTCTACGGCAGGTAATGCCTTCTCTCCTAAAAAATCACTTCCTTTTACGATTGCCTTTGCTGCCTTACCACCAAACTTATGTATGGAAGCATTTGCTTTATTACCGAATTTCCTAATACTTTCAGTTGCTTTCTTAAACCACGCCATTATATTATATTTATTTATTTTTTTGCTTTTGTTGATTTTCAGGAATTTCCCTACTATAACCTTGTAGTGCCTTTCTAAAAGCGTTAAATAATGTGTCCTCTAATACTAAATCATCTACCCTTATATAATCTACCCGTATTGTTAAGAAAAATTGATGGTCGCCGTTTAAAGACAGAAATTCACGCTCGTCATCGTGTAGTGATACATTCAATTGTGTTATACTCCTATTATTGATTGTTGCTAAAAAAGGTTGATTATTAAAATATTGAAGCATCGTATTAGGGGGGGTTGTAATCGGTAATCGTATCATCGTTGAACCGCCCATACCACTTTGGTATGTATCTATGTTATTCGTCGTTATGTTATTAAAACGAATTGTTATACCACTTGTGTATGTTAAATTTAATACCTCTTCAAATCTGTATGGTAATGTATGACTACCTACCGAGAACCCTAATAAAATATCTGCGTGGTTTTCAACATTATTTATTGTTATAGATGATAAGGTTGTTGATTGAATTTGATATTTACTTAATACTTCGTTAAATACAAATGTTAAATCCTTACTACCCATTAACCCATTTAATACTGGTGTTAATTGTGATACACGATAATTTCCTTCGGGTATTTCGTATTGTATTCCATCAATTGAAAATTTATTATTTTTGGTATTGATTGTGTAAAAAGATAATGGAATACTTGCCGTTTCTATACCCAATACCATTTTATGCTTATCTTCGGGGTGTAATAATAGCGGTGGATTAATATCAAATACATAATTGCTGTTATTTATTTTATGTGATGATGGTGCTGAACTATCTAAAAATATCTTATGACTTGAATGTGTTATACTCATTTATATATTTGTATATTAAAACTTTGGTGTTTGTGTTTTGTGTTTTACGAACATACCATACTATGCGATATATAAATATAAGTGGCGTGGTAATCGTTCTCTCGTCCAGTATGAAACACCTTATCAAAATCTTGGTGAGTTGAGATTTCTTCCTTTATTTTTTCTATACGTGTAAATGTTGTTTGGGTCATATAACAATTGTAGGGGTTAAAATCACTAATCTCGGGGTTTAGGTTGCTGATTTTAAACAACCCAGTTCTAACATTATACCTTGTTCGCAATTTTGGTTCATCATTTTCAAAATCAAAATCTTGGTGAGTTTCAATTGCTAAATATGTTACTTCCACTACTTTATATTTTGGTTTTAAATAAGTCATAATCTCGTGCTTCACTACGTCTTCGGGCAAATTGTTAATACTCATAATTGCTGTGTTTGTAATAAAAAATGTGTTTATTTATTACAATCAATTTTTACAATTTTTTTGTGTTTTGTGTTTGTGTTTTTTTACAATCTTCTCAAACGGGGTGGTGGAGCGGGTGGTGCAGGGGGTTCTCTATAATCATCTTCATACGTTACTTTTGGTTGCCTTCTCTTTACCTTACGAACTACACGCTCAATTACTTCCTCGTCACTACTCTCCTCCTCCTCTACGACTTCAATAATTTTCTTCTTCTTCTTGACTGGTTTTTTCTTGACTTGTTTCTCCTCTTGTGCTTGTTTTTCCAACTCCTTCATCAAAGCAGTTTCACTATTATAGGATTTTCTGTGTTGCCGTTTCGGTTTCTCTAAATCACTCCGTGTTTCTTCAATATCCATTACTGGGGGTTCTTCTACTGGTTCAACTGGTTCAACTGGTTCAACTGGTTCAATTACTTTTTCCTCTGTGGGTTTTACTGATGAACTGACTGCTTTTAAATGCTTCTGTGTCTTTATATGACGCTCGTAGTTCTTCTTCAAATGAGATTGGAATTCACACGCTTCACAACAATACTCAACCATTATACATTACTTACAGATATTCTTTGTTCCTTTTATTAATATTATTTTACTAAAAAAGGAATAATTATAATATTATGGGGGTTGTGAATGATGATTGTTTATTTAACTCGCTCATTTCTCTTAACCCACTCATTAACCCGCTCATCTTTTTTATTCTGTTTATTCTATTTCCTTACCATTTACCCTCTTATATCTATTCTTATATAATATAATAAAATAAAAAGAGCGGGTTGAACGGGTTGAACGGGTTAAAATGAAACCAGCATAGAAAAAGTGATAGAAGGGGGTGAAACCCCCCAAATAAGAATTTTATGAACCGAGTTCAAACCCCCCAAAAACCCACCCGACCCGAACAACCCGCACATCACAATTGAGGATTATCATTATTCCCCAAAGAAATCCCCAAAACAACCCTCGTATCCTTATTAAAAGACCAACCCTTCATACGAGACCAACCCAATTGAACTTTCTCCATACCTTTTAATCTTAAATTCGCAAGACGACACCCAAATTGTAATTTATTACATTCGTATTTATAACCACTTCTATCCGTCCATTTTTTCAACTCTATAAATAATTCATCAGTAGATTTTTCAAAATTATCCCCAGTCATATTATCTAATAAATAGTCAGTAAGGAACAATTTTAGTGGTGGAACAGCAACCGCCTTTAATTCCTTATGATACTCACTCTGTGGTAAATTCGCTTTAAGAATAGAACGGGCATCAGGTAAATTCTTAAAGAATTCATACATAGTCTTAATAGCATTAGTATCTCCAAGATACTCATAAAATTTATTAAAGTATTCTTTATTGCCTTTTAACTCATCACTACACATAACAAAGAACTTACGCCTATCGTCTGCGGTAGTATTCATAGGTTCATTACCATATTCGTCAGGATTAGCAAATGCTATAAATTTATGATAAGACTTAATAGGAAATGCCGATTTACCCTTATCGTTAATATTAAGGGTAGGTTCAGTAATAAGTCCCTTGATTTTACCCTCACACCCCGCCATCTCTTTCTTATTAATCTCGTCTAAACATACGATATAAGCACCGAGCATTAGGTTATTAAATTTCCCCCAAACATATTGTGAGGGTTCTTGTGTAGATAAAATTTTAGAACCTCCCAACATAGCAGTAAATAATTGTAAAAGACTACCCTTACCCGAACCTTCTTTGGATACAAACACAGGCATAGGTAATTTAATAGAAGGATATTGAATACACATCGCAATCCATTTAATAAAGTAATCAAAACATTCTTCGTTGCGGTCGCATAAAATGTTAATATGGTTTAACATAAAATCCACAATACCATCATCAGGAATATATTTATTAACATTCTCCATAGCAAAAGGTCGCCAACAATTATAAATATCGTCAGGGCAGGTTAAGTCAGGGGGGTAAATACCAACATCTCTCTTACGATTAATACTACCATCTTTCAACCATTCAGCAACGAAGGATTTATCACGATTTTCACCTTTTACAACAACATTAAACCTCAAATGTTCGTAAGAAGTAAGAATGTGTTGTTTAGTCATATTAATATCCTTATCAGGTTCGCTCTTAAAGAAAGTTCCCAAATTAACTATTTTAGTGTGTGTCTTCTCAAATTCAGTTTTCATACTCTCATAAGTATGCTCTTCTTCAAGTTCATCACACAACGGAATACCACCTTTCAACTGCTCGTCAAATGGTTTAACCGCCCAACCAATATCAAACCCAAATGTATCCTTAATACACTTCTGCATTCCGTCGGTAATAATATCAAGACTATTTTCAGGTAGTAATCTCTCAATTTCCGTCTTTAATAGCATAAACCCGTCTTGTGAAGGAACAATCGCATTCAAATCAAACTTTAAATGCTCTACAATAGATAATATACAGGTTTCTTGAAGCATACGCTCTACGGATTGCCCCCACAACCCCATAACAGAACGCTTCTTCTCGTTAATAGTTTTTCTCCTCCATCGCTCATCACCAATAAGCAAATCGTCAATCATATCAACATTATATTTATAGATTTTATCCATAACATCTACAATCTCTTTTTCCATACCAACAACAATATCCATATCACAATTTTCAGCGTTGTAAGTCTTCTTCCATTCATTATAAGTTCCACCAAAACACAAAGACAGAAATAATTTCTTCGCTTGTTCGTAAGATGATAATGTAGTCTTGGTTTCGCTGTCGTATATAGGTTTAAGATTGTGATGCTTTGCGACATCATAACGGATTTTTTTAGAATTAGCACAATACTCAATAAAGTTCTTATTATGAATTCCATTCTGTAAGCATACTTGGTTAAAGGCACTCGGTTGTGCGTTTATCATATCAAAATCCACATAATAGTCATTACAAAGTGAATGTCGTGTAGGACGATGAAATAAGGATAATGAGAGAGAACCTTCGGGTTGAACCCTACCCCATTTGTGCCTCGCCATTTTATATTTAACCGCCACTCTATCACCTACCATATTCTCTCTGTATTTTCTAATTTGTTGTTGTTCGTGTTCGTAAGGGCAATTCTTAAATTTACCTTTTCGTAGTTTAACCCCCATCTTGTGATTTAAGAACCCGTTAATCATCTTTGGATTAACAACCTCGTAGCATTCAGCATCACAAAAGATGGATTTCTCAAAAGCGGTTCGGTCAAGGGCAAACAGAAACTTCATAGTCATCTCTTTTCTATATCAAAAGAAGTTATTTCTAAATCAATTCCGTAATTTATTAAATTCTATAACTTATTTTTGTAAAATCAATTTTTACAAAAATTATTTCGGGCAGTAATCATCAATCAGTATATTCCTAAATTCTCGGCAAACCTTTTTATAGGGTGCTAATCTACGGGCGGATAATTTCGCAATTTCTCTATACCGCTCCTGATTTTGCTCTCGCCAATTGTAAATGTGTGATTTGTTCTGTGCGTAAGAAGGGGGCATTCTTGATATAGTATATATATAATATTTATATATTTTGATAATCAATTTTTAAAAAGGGGTTTCTACTTTAAGTCTAATATCGTATTTAAGAAAAGCAGTCCATATAACGGGGTCAATAACAACTGCCTTTTCCTCCCCCGCTCGTCCTTTAAAAAGTAATCCCCGAATACCATTAGGAACACATTTTTTAAATCCCCCCTTATTCATCCGTTTCGCACATTTAATAAGAGTTTTAAGATGTTCCAATTGTTCCAGCGTAATATCATTAGTATCATTATTATCCGTAGGTGGATTAGGAGGAAGGTCAAAATCACTTGCGATACTATGAGAAGGTTCAATTTCCTCAACGATAATATTATCACTCATCTATATAGTATATACAGATGAAAAAAATGGTAAAATTCAATTTTAAAATGTGGTTGTATTCATTACCCCTACCAATAGATGTTTTACGTATAATAAAAGAGTATGTAGGTGTTTTTCCTAAACCTGTGAAAATCCCACGTGATTTTGAGTTCTTTACATTTCGGTTAAAAAACCGCCATAGAAAATTAACCCTTTAATTCTTGTATCTTATTACGCTTATAATTCTTCGCTAAATTCCAAGCATACTCACTCGGTAAATTAGCGTGTATTAAAATATGATACATTCGTTTCATTTCGTTATATATATAATCTGCTTCATTTTCTGTAAGGTTTTCTTCTTTCATCAATTGCTGTATATTTTGTAGCATCTATATATTATCTATACATATTTTCCAAGCATTTATTTTTTCTTGTAAATCTTTTTCCTACATATAGCACATTCTTCAATTCTATTAAAACAAGTTTCACAATACTTATGACCGCAATTAGTTATTTTTAGTGTATCAGTTTGTATTATTTCAATACATATAGGACACTCTATTTCTTTTTTGAGTAAATTATACAATTCCTTCATTTCGTCTAATAAATGTGTCGGTAATTCACTATTTAAATCACCATTTATATTTGTTATGACTTCACAATATTTTCTGTGTAAATCCATATTTCTATCTACTTCTGTATAGTATCTACTCCAAGCGTAGGCGATTGCTTTTTTATTGCTGTTATTCTCACTCAT
>Ga0208767_1003705_pt1 | contig 10999 bp, 9 predicted proteins | sample VirMetDEL_Mar_21_FD_184514 | JGI IMG/M metagenome (GOLD analysis project Ga0208767, IMG submission 184514) | Aqueous microbial communities from the Delaware River and Bay under freshwater to marine salinity gradient to study organic matter... | ecosystem: Environmental > Aquatic > Marine >... | reverse complement strand
AGAAAACTTTGTAGGTACTTTTTCTAATTTTACGTTATCATTTAAAAGTGCTTCAGTAAATTTTACTATAAGTCCGTTACTATCTAACATATACCTTTTATAAATGTTAGGTTGTTTTACAGCCATGATAGAAAAAATGCTTTCTTCTGTGCCCATATGCCCTGCGTTTAGGGTATTAGATAGGGTTGAATAGTAAGTAGTGTTCGCCTCTCGTATAGCGTCTTTATGTCCTCCGAACAGACCTCCCCTACATACATACTCAACTTTATCTTGTGCATATCTGTTCATAGCATTATAATTAAAGCCATGTATTTCACTTTTAGTGTCGTAAGGGTAACTTAAAAATAAGAAAGGATCAGTGTATTTAGTTATATGGTCTAAACACTTATCGTCTACTAAATGGCCAACTGGGACTGTGCTGGTAATACCGGCATCTAACCAGTAAAAGTACTCATTGTCAAAAGTATTATAACAGACTGCATCATGTAACATAAACATTTTAGATTGTACTATAGGGTTATAATATTCTAAATTAGCTTGAGGACTATTTTTTAACCATCCGTTCTCTCCTGTTATATTTAACCACTCTTGGTTATTTCTTATTTGCTGTGTTTTATCCCAGTGTGGAGCATATAGACTTTTAATATCATCTAGTTCAAAAGTTTTTACAAATGTATTATCTTTAGATCTTCTTTCCCAGATGAAAGATTCTAAATAACTGGGTATAAAAAGTATCATGTTGGTATTTATTTCTAAAAACTCACTAAATCTTGGTAGGTAGTGTGTATCGAAGGATCTTTCATCCCTGCCTATATTCCATAAGCCTGATACTATAGTATAATTTTGCTTTTTTAGCTTTTTCATATTAAATTAAAAACCCTTTACTTGTAAAATACTTTATATTGTCACTAACTTCTTTATCCCTATATAAAAAACAGCCTTCTTCTCTACTATGATTAGTGTGTGCTAAGACTGGGAATGTGGTAACACCTCCAATTTTAGACCACTCCTCTTTAGACGACGGTATATGCTCTTTAGTGTAAAAAGTAACTATTTTTTCAATACCTTGCTTACCCATATATGCAGATACTGTAATATCATCAGCCCAGGATTTATCTAAAAAATCAATAAAAAAATCTTCTTCAAAATATTTTCTTCTATAAGATACTGTTTTGTAATGTTGAAGAATATTAACTTTGACATTTCTATCTATACTTACTACATAGTAATCTCTAATATCGGAAAAAGTTGGTTGTAATGCTCTTAATCCGTCATAGCCTACTGCACAGTTATCGAATCTTTCTGTTTGGTTTTTATACTGCTCTAAAACCATATCTGGATGGTATATTAGATCATCATCGGCAGTTATAATAATTGTTTCTGGATCTTTTATTCTTTTTATAGTATCTGCAATCTTGGTTATAGCCCCATAATCTTCTCCTCTAAAAATTTTTAAAGTAGGATTAGCTTCTGCTGTTTCAATTAACCACTCAGGTATATTATATTCTTCTTTACTATATTTGTAAATATAAGGTATATTAAAATGCACTTCATAATTATCAAAATTTTGAGTAATTAAAGACTGTATGCATTTTTTTATTCCACCAAGATCTTCATCCTGTAATCTAGAGGGTATGGTTGTTAAAGTAATTACTGCTTTCATATCAACTGCTTTTCGTATTTTTCAGCCCAACCTCTTTTTTCACTATGCCCCCAATACACCACCCTCGTTGGTTTTTTATCTGTCATAAACATCTCTTCATAATGTATAGGTTTATTATTATCTAGAAACTCAGTCAACATATTTCCTTCTATATACTTACTATTAATACCTATACCGTTTTCATCGTCAAAAGCTACAAGTATAAAGTTATAATCATTACCGCTAAGCTTATCTACTGTTATGTCAACTAGATGGTAAAATGAAAACATAAAGCTGTTTTCCCATTCCTTCTCGTTTTCTATAACGGGATTTGGAGGTATACGATTTTCAGATGTGTATTTTTGAAACGATTTTTTCTTGAAATGTATACCTGCATATTTCTCATAATCTCTAAGTGTTCTTACTTTACCTAGGTCATACCCGATCATATCAAATCCGTTATCCTCTACCCTTAGTAGTTGTCTAATTTTAGCCCTTGCGCGATCTTGTTGATCTATCCACTGTCTACTACCTTTTTTTGACTGATCATCCCAAACAAGTTTACCGCTTCTTTCCTCCCTCATAGTAGCATGCCAAATAACTACTCTATGTGGATGAAATAAATCATATCCATGTGTAAAACTTCTTACAGTTAAGTTAAGTTCTTCTCCTGAAAAGAATATATCTGGGTCGTGTTTAACCTCTTTAGCCCACTTGTTAGGTCCAAAACAAAAATGTCCAGATAAAAATCTAGCAGGAACAGGTTTTTTGAGCTTTTTCCAATCGGTTGAAAATGCAGTTGGTCTTATAAAAATAGTACCGTGGTCATAGAAAGAAGCAGCAGAGCTCCACCACGGTTCTTTTACTCTGCCCTTTGGATCATCAAAAGGGTTATAATAAGGTAAGTAACCACATATGAGTGGATTATGTCCTTCTTTTTTTAGATTATCATACCATTTAATTAAAGTAGTGTCCCAGTTTTTTGTAAACCTATGATGAGCGTCTAACTGTAATAGGAAATCTTCATCTTCTAATAACTTTTCATTTATAACAGCTCTAGCATATGCAAGTCCTTTGGCCTCTTCATACGGCATATCATATATCTTAAACCTAGGATCATCTCTATATTCATCAACATTATCAAATTCGTCCTCTGGGTTAAACTGTCTACATATTCCAAAATGTACCCTATTAGGAAACTTAGCATTAGATAAAGCTGATTTAATAGTAGGAATTAATTCTGGTTCCCTATATGCTGGTAAATGTATTAATATTGTTCTCATTTGAGGTTAACTTCTAAACGTTCAATATAATCTTTTGATTTTGAATGCGGCCATACAACGTACTTATCTGGATATTTTCCATCGAATTCTCTCCATATCCTTACCCATCCATCTCCATCTCTTGCTGCTTTTAAAAGTCTGTTTACCTCTTCTTCATTAGCATCGCTTCTATCTATTACACTTCCATCGTTCATCTCAAAAGCCACCACCCAAAAATCATAATCATTTTCTTTAAAGTGCCCTTCATGTATGTCAATACAGTGTTTAAAATACTCTACTAAATCTTTTTCATACTCTTCTTGTTTCCCAATAAAATCTAAACTGGGAAGTTTTTTATCTTTGGTATATTGAGTTACTTTTCTATCTTTAAATCTTACACCTGCAAAATGTTCATAATCTTTTAAACTTCTAACTGTTCCGAAATCATAACCTTCAAAGCTTTTATTTAATTCTTCTGTTCTAACTATATCGTCCATTTCATGTAACTGTCTATATCTTAAGAACGATTTAGAATCTATTTCTCCCCAGTCTTGATGATCGTCCCAATGTTTTTTAAATCCGCTTCTACTATAAAAATGCCACGCTATAATTTTATGAGGATGAAAAATGTCGTACCCCCATGTAAATGCTCGTGCTGATATGCTTGGTTCTTCTCCGTGAAAGTACATATTAGGGTCATGCGGTACTTCTTTGCAAAATTGACCAAGTGTAAATGCAAAATGTGCTGAGTAAAACCTGGCCATAATAGGCTCTTTTAAATTTTTCCAGTCAGGAATTGTAGCAGGAAAAGTATATATATACCCTTGAGGTGTAAACCTATTAAAATCTAACTGCCATACTTCTTGAGTTCTATCTTGAGGATCTTTTTCAGGAAAGTAAGAAGGTATGTAACTTGTTAATAAAGGTTTTTTGTACCCTTTTTTTTGTAAATTAACTAACATATTTATTAGTTCCTTATCCCAACCTTTAATAAACCTGTGGTGTGAATCTAATTGAAGTGTGTACTTTTCATTGTTATATTCCTGTTGAATTTGATTTCTTGCCCAGCAAGTTCCTTTAGATTCTTCATGGGGTATAGATAAAATTATTACTCTTTCATCATCCTTAAAGCTATCTAGGTTATCCCAATCGTCATCTCCGTATTGATGTGCAATACATACTTTAAGATTATCCGGGTAATCTGCGTTTATAAAAAGATCTTTTAATGTATTACTTAATTCAGGGTCCCTATAAGAGGCTATTTGAACAAATATAGTATCTTCTTTTGTAATTTCCACTTGCTGGCTTTTAGTGTGTTCTGCGTCAATTTCATCCCATTTACCTTCAGGACAAGCCCCATCTATAGGAGAGTAAACCTTACCTTTTAGAGCACATCCACAGACAGAACATCTATGAACTCCTAGGTTAGTTACTTTCTTATCACATGAATTACAAACTTCAATACGCTTAGCTGCTTTTTCAGCTTGTTCGTCATTGGGGTTAAAAGCTATACCCCAAGCTGTAAAAATTTCTTGTAACTGGTTCATAACTTTATATTAATATACGAAAAAATTAGACTATTACCAACTTATTTCTTAATTACCACAGTACCTACAAACGTAGTATCAAAGGTAATATTAGTAGTGTTTGAGTCGGTTGAGACTATTGATGCAGGTACAACCTGTTCGTTGCTTCCGCTATAAGTCTGTACGATTGGGTAATCCTCATCTAAATTATGTGTAATAGTATAAGAAGAATATCCTGTTATACTTTCTTTATATAGTGCAGATCCTACTTCTAATGAATGAGTTGTAGCAGAAAAACTACCTGTTCCGTGAGTAAATAATTTTAACGTACTACCGTCTATAGAGCTAGAAATATACGGAGTAGTAAAGTTTGCATCTAATTCATTATGTGTTAGTTCAGTACCTTTGGTACTTCTTAAAGTTATTGACATTTTATATATCTAATTTTACCTGTATAGTTGTTTCTGTATTTTTTGACTTAGGTAATGGTTTACCTAGTTTAGCTACTGCTATTAGTTCATTACTATCATTGTATAGTCCCACTGTTGTTATATATGGTTGAAAGTATGAACCAGTTACGTTATCCTTTAATCTATTATCACTGCCGGTAAGTGCAGTTGGGTTTTGAGTAAAGTTATATTCGTAGTCTGATAGTCTTAAAGTATAACTGTGTGTGTATACATCTACGTTTGACTTCCAGGATATGTCTTGCTGTGGGTTAGTTCTGTAAAATCCTTCTTGAGTGCTATCAGTTATAATAGCTTGTCCGTGTGAATAAACTATACTTCCTACATGCGACCCTGTTGTTGATCCTGCTCTTATTCCACCTTCACCATCATCGTATAGTTTTTCTGACTCATATGTATATCCGCTGGGTATATAGCCGCCTGAGGCGTATAGATTATTAACTCCAAATTCAAAGGTACCAGGTTCAATTCTATTACCAACTTTAACTCTAGGTATAGAGTATACCATAGCATTACTACCTAAAGCTCTTGAACCAGTAGCAATAGTAGATTCTTCGAAAAAGTCGTAGCTGCTACTTTCTTCTAATAGACCTGAAGAGGTATTATGATGTTTAAAGTAAAGTTGAGAGAGACTCTTATACACTAATGTGGGGTAGTGTCCGTCTCCAGTATTCGAACCTGAATATGTACTTTCTTGAGATAGGTAGAACTGATTTTCTGAACTGGTATTAGCCTGTAAAACCTGTATACTACTTTGTGTTAATGATCCACTGTTAACAGACCAGGACTTTTTAGCAGTATAAGATGTTATATATACATCTTGTTGATTTAATTTTTTCCAAGCTCCCATTCATTAATAATCAAGCTTTACTCTAATTAAAGATTCTTTTGTAAAGTCCTTTAATAAGGGTCTAGATAGTTTAGCTATTCCTAATAAATCGTTGTTATCATTATATAGACCTACAGATGTAACATAAGATTGAGGTGAGTCAATCATTACATTATGTCTCAATTCACCTGAGCCTGTGATATTAGAAGGGTTGGTAGAGTAATTAAACTCACTGTTTCTTGCTCTAATAAAAATATAATTAGAAGAAATTGTTTCTTCTGATCTAAGTGTGAAAGATGCTCCTGTTCCTATAGTATTGTGAAGTTTCTCAATATTTACACCGTCTGTTCCTACCCCTGTAGATGTTGCAAGGGTAATACCTCCGTTGGTTTGTGTTAAATCTAAAGCGTCTCCGTTAAGTATAATAGTCCCAATATCCGGTAAAAACTTACCAAACGATCCTGAACCGTTTGAATATCCATAAGTACCGTCGGTTCCTGTTCCCGTGTATCTAGTTCCTGCTGATCCACTAATTATATTAAACTCTCTACCGGAGTCTCCAAAAGTTACTGTAGAGGCATAGTTACTATCATCAGTTAGTTTTACTGTTTCTGATCCGTTAGTAAGTGTAAGAGTTAAGGAACCAGGTAGTAATTTTTCTTTATACCTAGCTCTTTCTATAGAGATAGCATATATCGATTCTACAGTAGTTCCTGCAAAATTTAAATTTGTTTCCTCTGTTCCATTTACAAGGTTTCTATATGTCTTATATATTACCTGTGATGGAGAGGCTCCTGCTACACTACTGTTAAATGGAATTGAACCGCTTCCTTTAAGGTGTCCATAAGCTATAGAGTATTGTATGTCAGCTGAGCTTGTTAGTGCATAGTCATCTTTATATACGTTAAAATAGTAATCCCCACTTAATCTTGCAGTTTGTGCTGAAGAAGTAAAAAAAGTGGTTAGTGTGGTAAGGTTATCTGACCATGCTGGTGCTGTTATTGAGTCAGCACTTATTACGATATCTTCTTGATCTAATCTTTTAAATGACATAATTAATTATTTACTTTGATTATAGTTACCGGTATAGATACTCTTGCTCCTGAGTCTCTTCCTATAATTTGGATAGTAGTTTGTAGCTGTGTTCTAGATGCACCGAATAATGTGTTGACTGTCGTTGCAGTAAGATTAATAGAAGTTCCTATTACAGTCTTAGAGACGTTAGTTCCTATTGTAGTTGTACTATTTAACCTTTCTGCTTCTTCTGTGTTTACACCTACGCCTGTGAAGTTAGAAAGTACTCTTACATCAGCAATAGTTGCTGTATATCCACCTGCTTCAAAAGTTGAAGTGGCTCCTAAATAATTTAAAGTTTGAGGAGTAATTGCAAGAGATGCTCCTTGTTTTAAAGTTATCGCTGCATACCCTGCTTCTAGTAAAGGTAATTTAGATGTACCTCTTGGCAGTGTTGAAAGCTTATATTTCATTATCTGATTTTCATCAGGGAAAGCTTCTAGTAAAGGCATATTTTCTATAGCCTCGCCGTAAAACGCCGATCCAGATGGATGAGTAGTATTATACAGCGTATAATCAATTTCATCGTCCGAAAGGGCAAATTGTGTGATTTTGAAAGAGCCGTCTCCTCTTGCTAAGAGCTCTCTTCCTTTCTTTGTTAGGATCGCATCTACTGTTACGACCGAGTTATTTAAATATCCCATAATTTTATTCTTTTATATAAATATATTGTTTTAATGTTTTTATGTAGTACACGTATGAATGTTCCATATGACCCTGCCTTCATCATTTACATACAGTATACTTTTTGTTTTTTCGATGTAGAGTTTTTTATCTGTGAGTTTTTCTGCTTTTGTAGTATCAGCTCTTAGTATGGTATCACCTACTACCTTTCGAACCTCTATTATATCTGATGGTAATGAGGGTGTGTAACCTGTAGCACCTGTAAGTAATGAAAGTTGGTCTCTATTACCGTAGTAGTTTCTAACTACTCCATAACTTGCTGTAATATTAGGTAATGGTCCTCCTGATGGTCCAACCTCTAGGTTGACAGAGGTTACCTGCATTCTTTCAGGGTATGATGAGCGATTAGTTGTAAATATATCTCCTACTTCTAGATCTAATGCGTATCCGTCAAAACTACTTGTAAGAAGTTGGGTGGGACCGTACCCGTTAAAAGTAATTGTAGTCTGTGTTGAGTTCCATCCTGGGTAGACTCTTACTTTATCTATTACTGTATCTATAAATCTTATATCGGGTGATGTTGCTAGTTGCTGGTTTGAGCCAGATAAATCTAGTACTGAAGGTGCATATAAAATATCTACAAATTCTCTATCAGCTAAGGATTTAGAACATATATCTACTATTGTAGAGTTAGATTGATCAGCACTAACTAAAGGATTCTTATCTAGTTCATATACCTCTGCTTGTACAAGTGTAGGTCCAAATATAGAATCTACTCCATACTCTTCTTTATTAGTCTTACTACCTGCATACCTACTATTTGTTAGCCCTACTGATGAGTAATTAGAATCTGCTACATTAGCGTATTCTGCTGATTCAGAAATTATATTACCATAGTTGGTTGGTACAATCTGGTCTGCTACTCTATCTACGTCGTAAATATATCCGCTTTTTCTTCCGGTAGTTGCATTTGCAAACTCGGCATTATATACACTATTAGTAAAGTTAGCAGGATCTGGTCCGGGATAGAGGGTTGTATCTATACAGGTTCCTACACTTAAGTTACTTAGTCCAGAAGAAGGTAGAGTAAATGGCTCAATTACAAAATGAAAATAATCTGTCTTATATGTACTCTGTGAAATATTAGCTATATAGGTTTCATCATCGTATACAAAAGAAAAACTTGTAATTTCTGATAAAGTACCGTATAGGTTTCTATTATTACAATCTGATGTGGACATATTAACAGCTTGTAGGTTTATTTCAGAACTGCTGCTTATGATTTCATAAAAGAATGTAGCATAGTTACTAGATGGCGCTATGTCTGCAAATTCTGCTAATGTGGGCATAATCTATTTTTTTTCTACTATGGAATAGGTCCTTCTCCACCTGGGTCACTACAGTCTAGTGTTGCACCAGACGATGCATAGCTATTAACATCCGTATTAGTCACCTGTATAGTATTCCAGTTAGTTCCGTCGTCTGTTGTACCTCCAGATGTTGTACTTATAGCCCAGTAACGTGTTAGTGTTCCTGATCCGACTATAGTAGTAGCAAGTTTTGTAAAGTTAGATGGGTCTGTGTTACCGGCTGATCCGGTAGAACTATAAATAGTTTTGTTTCCTGCCTGGATCGTAGTTGTCGTGAACGGTGTTGATAGGTAAGCATATGCTGGTGTGGTTACAGCATAACTACTGTCACATAGTGCACCAGCTGATGTCTCACCTCCTGCTGGAGAAGATATATAGAATTTCTGAAGTGTTTCAGATATAGACGAACATTCTGGTTGGAATGATGCTAATGTACCGGCACCGATAGATATGTACTTAGAACCTGATTTAATGTACCCTGTATCTGTGTTAGGATCTGCAAGGTTTTTACTGTTATATAATTTCATTAAACCTGTTGCATTAGAAGCAGTAAGGTTATAATATGTTGTTGTTGTAGGCATAGCACAAACTGATCCTGGGTCACCGTTAGCCTCAGATGCCTGGAATTCATACCATACTACTGAATTACTAGGAGTAATCGATGGCGTAACCGATGGTGAAGCTCCTGGGCCTGCACTTGATGGGCTGATACTTGGAGTGGTTGATGGTGAGGCAGGGACACCTGGGCTTTCGCTAGGAGTTACACTAGGAGTTGCTGAAGGTGAAATTGGTACCCATGTTGCATAAGACTCTGTTGTTGCGCAAATTCCGTTTTCCACACTACATGTAATTTCACTCACACTATCGCTGGAAAATGTAAAAGATACACCTGAGTTCAGGCTTGCCGCGGTTATACCACTATTCGGAGATACAGTTCCTGTTGGTACTGTAGCTGCGTATGTTGTTGTTGTACCACTGTGGCTTGATCCACTTGCGGTCATCGTTATAAAAATCGTTTGTGCCATTTGTTATAAATATATATATTTTAGCTTTTTTCTATTTTTTAATATTATGGACAGTTACATGTTGAACATGATGTTGTAAATGCTGAACCGTTCCAGTATCTTGTATCTGAACCGCTGTTATAGTGCCCTGCTAATGCTCCTCTTGTACAGTCTGTTGCTCTTCTAAGTGTTGTAGCTGTACATAAATTACCCGTATCAGAGTATATAGATACTGAGTTACCACATGCTGACTCACAGCTACTTGCGTCATAGTCAAGGAAGTGTGCTGTTAAACCACTACATGGGTTACCACTGCTACTAGGGGTTACACTTGGAGTAGCCGATGGTGATGGATCTACTGCTGGTGGACTAGTTGAAGGAGTTACAGAAGGAGATGCAGCTGCTGGACTTGAAGCTGGTGGACTATTTGTAGGAGTTACAGAAGGAGTTGCAGAAGGAGATGGTGGTACCGGGCTACTTGAAGGAGATGGTGGTACCGGACTACTTGAAGGAGATGGTGGTACCGGACTAGAGTTTGGTGGACTATTTGTAGGAGTTACAGAAGGAGTTGCAGAAGGAGATGGTGGTACCGTACTAGTTGAAGGAGTTGCTGTTGGAGTTTTAGAAGGAGTTAAACCATCTGGTGAAGATGAAGGTGAAGGTGCTACCTCACATTCTGAACAACTATTATATACTGCTGAATAGTCGTTTGTACTATTTAATGCAAGAGCATCATCTATCGTATAACATCCATCAGGCATTAATACTACACTACTTACTCCTACTCCTGTAGCACTAGTTGGCACTCTAACATCACTATAAGCACCTCCTGCTGATGGACATGGTGAAATTGTGTAGAAGTCATAACTAGTACTAGTTGAAGGAGTGACACTTGGTGTTTTAGAAGGAGTGGCAGATGGTGATGGATCAGCAGCTGTACTGTTTGAAGGACTTATACTAGGGGTAGCAGACGGTGATGAAGATGCAGCTGGACTACCTGATGGGGTTACACTAGGAGTAGCAGATGGTGATGTAGATGGAGCTGGACTAGAAGCTGGTATCGAACTAGGTGAAATGCTAGGAGTTACGCTAGGAGTGACGGATGGTGATGGATCTACTACAGGACTAGTTGAAGGAGATGCAGCAGGTCCTGAGGTACTAACTGAAGGAGTTACTGAGGGAGTTACTGAAGGAGTTACTG
>Ga0208767_1003700_pt1 | contig 11010 bp, 6 predicted proteins | sample VirMetDEL_Mar_21_FD_184514 | JGI IMG/M metagenome (GOLD analysis project Ga0208767, IMG submission 184514) | Aqueous microbial communities from the Delaware River and Bay under freshwater to marine salinity gradient to study organic matter... | ecosystem: Environmental > Aquatic > Marine >... | reverse complement strand
CAGGCATAGCTACTGATACTTTATTAAGAAACTTTATAGGCTTGCAACGCAGATCTAAAACATACAAAGAACTCCTAGGTAAGGATTTAAAAAACCCAGAAGTCTTTCAAAGCATGGTTAATATATTTAATGAATATGAACCTAACATTAGACAAGGTAATTATGGTATATTTTTAACCAATCTTACCGATTACATGGAGAAAAATTATGGACAAGAAATGGCAAGTATCTATGCTGGAGAGCGCGATGTTATACTTAACAGATCCAAATTACAACCCACCGAAGGAAATAAAGCAGTTAACAGACGTGGAACTACTGGGGATACAGGTGATGTTAGAAAGATTGATGACGGAAAGAGAGAAGGCAACCTTACACTAGAACAAGAATCTAAAACACTATTAGATGCTCTTGATAAAAGAAAAACCGCACAAGAAACAGAAACCAATCCTGATTTTATAGAAGACGCTAAAGATGATGAAGTGTTTCTTACTAAAATGTTGGACCGGTTTTCTTCTAAAACACTCAAAAAATTACCTAAAAACTTAGGAAAAACTAATGAAAGACGGCTTGCTGGCATTGTTGCTGAGTGGGTTGGCGAGACTAAAAATAATCCTGAAGCATTACAAGACCCAGACACATTAAAACAATACAACGCTGCTGTTAAGCTTATTCAAACTTATGAGCCTAATTTAGCAAAAGGCATGAAGCTTTCTGAAATAACTTTAAAAGAACAACCGGCTACACAAAAAGAACAACTAGCTACAACACAAGAATTAATTCATGAACCTTATAGCGAAACAACCAATTTATCTGAATTTGAAGATTTAAAAAATCCAGACCTTAAATCAGTTGAAGAATTATTAGCTGAAGTAGATATTTTATATGAACAGTTAGAAGCAGCTAGAGATAAAATTAAAGGGCAAAAAAGACCTAGAGCAAAAAACTTACAGGCAATCAACAAAATTGAAGGTGAGATGACAGATTCTGCGATGCGATGGCGTGTTGGTCAAAGAACTGGAGACCCTTATAACATCACCCCAACTAAATTAGGGACCTTATTTAATAGTTTTTTATTTGCTCCTAGTAAATACTCTAGAGATAACTTACAAAATCATATTAATGAACTTAAAAAACGTTCAGGCCCGTCTACAGACGAATATCAAGAGTTTAATTCATTACCTGCAGATCCTGAATTAATTAGGACTGTAACGTTAGGCAATAAAACTTTACCTCAAGCTATTAATACAGTATTACGAGCTAAAAAAGATTTAAATCCATATGAAAAATACATTTTACAAAAAATAGCAGCGACTCCAAACATAGGAAATGTTAGAGTTAAAGAAGGCGTACAAAGAGATGTAGGAAAAGCATATAGAGGATCTTTTTCTAGTCTTACTAATACTATAGGTTTAGAACCAAACGCTGCTAATATAATTACTATTATGCATGAGGGTGTGCATGCGGCAACTGTTAGAGAAATAAGTAAACATTTAACTAAGAATGATAAAGTAATTAATAATTCTGTGTTAGGGCAAGATTTACTTAATATGTTTAACACAGCTAAAGAAGCTGACATAGATAATGAGTATAGTGCTGCTTTCCAAAACGTTAGAGAGTTTGTTGCATACGGTTTGACAGATCAAGATTTTCAAAAGTTTTTAGCTAATACTCGCTCAGTTAACGTAGTTGAGTCTCGTATATCTAACATGTGGAATGACTTCGTTAACTTCGTTAAGAAACTTCTTAAGATGGATGACATATCAAATACTGTTCTTAACGATTTGTTAACTGTTACGCCAGACCTATTCCAAGGACCCAATCCTACGCTTGTAGGGCCTACTGCTGGCACAGAAACATACTATCAAGAAGCTGCACCAACAAACCCACTTGATCCCCCTAAACGAAATAGCACAGGCTTTTTCCAAGGCATGATGAATCAAATTACTACACCACATATACCAGAAAGCAGTGTAGCGGGTAAATTCTTAAAAGCTAGAGTAAAACTAGCTAACTTTGGTGGTGCTTTACAAGAAAGACTGCAGGATGAAGCAGGTGATATGGTGTTCTTAGGTGATCAAGCAAGAGCAGATATACTACTTGATCAAGCACTACACGCTACAGCAATTGCTGGACAAGCTGCTGAAACAGGTTTTGTAAGTTTTAATAGGTTTGGTTTTGCAGAGGTTACACCGGATGATAACAATATGAGTAGTATATTTAATACTATTGCTCAGTTAGCCAAAACATATGGTGAACAAGAAGCACAAGATATGACACATAGATTTTTAGTCGCTAACAGGTTTTTAGGAGAAGAAGCAGCTAATAGAGAAAGACAAAGAATGGCAGATGATGCTATAGATCAAGCAGAATATTTACTTAAAAATCAAAAAATAGAAAGAGATGCTAAACGTAGAGCTAAAGCGTTAAAAAGAAAAGCTCGAGCTTTAGAAAAAGATATTACAAAAATAACACCTGAACAACTTGCTGCATCAGAAGAAGTAATTAATCAGCTTGGTAATATAGAAGAGCTTCAACAAATAAAAGCTATAAACTATAAAATGAATATTCAACATATTAATGTATTAGAAGAAGCTGGAGTATATAGCCAAGCACAAGCAGATAAATATAGAAACACAGCAGAGTGGTATGTTCCTGTGTTTAGGGCGCTAGATGAAAATGATCCTGCAACAAAAGAATATTTTAGAGGCTTTGCAGATTTAGGTAGAGAGTTTGAATTTAAAGGGTCTGAAAAACAAGTTTCAAATGTTTTAGAAAACATGCTTAAAAAACATTTTTGGTCTGTCAACGCAGCTATTAGAAATCACGCAAACATAAAAGCAGCCAAAGCTGTAGCTTTAACAGACGAAAATGATGAGCTTGTTACTTATCGAAGATTAGCTTCTGTACCAAAAGATAAACAAGACAAAGCTACTTCTGTTTATATTGATGGTGAGCAAGTATGGGTGATTCATGAAGATCCTTATTTTGCAATGGCTATTGAAGGTTCAGAAGTTCCTATTGACGATATGGGTAAATATGCTAGTTTCTTTAGTAAAACATTTAGATTAGGTATTACAGCAAACCCTATATTCCAAGCATATCAAGTGTTTAATGATGCAATAAGCTCTGCTTTATTTTCTGGTGTTAAAAATCCATTTAGATTAGCACTTAGAGTTTTAAATAGTTATAAAGAAGCATCTTTAAATCCTGACGATCCCATATTAAAAAGAATGGCTCAATTTGGGATTGTTGGTGGGTTCTATGGTTATGATAATAGAGATATAACTAAAGATTTACGAATTAGATACAAAATGCAAGATGACACTCTTGTAAATAAAATGTTAAGAGGGACCGATAAATTTGCTGCCAACTCAGACGTTGCTCAACGTAGAGCTTTATTTGAACAAACATTGTTAGAAACCGGTGGTGTAAGACAAGCAGATGGAAACATTATAGGTGGTAACGAAGTTCTAGCTATTAATAGAGCTATGAACATTATTAACTGGCAACGTAGAGGTCAAAGCGGCACAATAAGATGGCTTGCACATTTAGTTCCTTTTTTAAACGCTTATATACAAGGTATGGATGTAGTAGTTCAATCAATACGAGGAAGAAATATTGCGGGTGTTGAAAAAGCTAAAGCATTTAATTTATTTATGGGCACAGCTTTTAAATTAATGGCAATGAACCTATTGTATACAATGGCTATGAATGGCTCTGATGATGAAGATGAGTATGAATCTATTGATGATAGACAAAAACTAAGAAACTACTTTATTCCTGGAACTGACTTTAAGTTACCTATTCGAGCTGAGTTAGCTTTGTTAACTAAAGTTATACCTGAATTAACTTACAATATAGTAGTAAGAGAAGGCACTGAGAATGAGTATGATGCTACAAAAATTAAAAAAGCTTTGTGGAACTCAATAACCGATGCCGCTTTAGGCCCTAATTTATTACCACAAATAATTAGACCCGCTGCAGAAGTAACGCTTAATTATGACTTCTTTAGAGATAGACCTATTGTAGGGTTAGGGTACCAAAAACTAGATAGCGAATTACAATACAATGAGTACACTTCTGAGCTTGCTAAAATATTAGGAGAGTTTGGAGTGTCTCCATTAAAAACAGATCATTTTATTAAAGGCACTTTTGGTACCATGGGTAGTATGGCTTTATATATTCTTGATGGAGTTGCAAATCAATTGTTTGATTTGAAGAGACCCGCTACTCCTGTAGACAGAATACCTATTGTTAGCCCTATATTAAGAAGCAAAGAAGGACAAGATTTTATTAATGACTTTTATGATTTATTAGAAACGTCTCAATCATTGACAACAAATGTAAACAAGCTTGTTGCTCTTGGTGATGTTGAAGGGGCAATGAAAAAAATAGAAGATAACGAAAAGCTTTATATGATGAAAGACACTATTAATAGTATAAATAATCAAATAAGCAAACTAAGAGACTATAGAAAAATGATTGTTTCATCAGATATGACTTCTGGAGAAAAACAAAAAGAACTTGAAGATGTTAGAAAAATGACTAATGAGTTATTAAGAAATATAGCACAAGTTAGATTGCTGTCAGGACTATAGTCTCCACACTCTTACACCCTGTATATCGTTTTCTATAACCACTTTCATAGCACAATCAAATTCTAATCTTTCTGCTTCTTTTAGAATAGCTTTTCTCGCTGCTTCTATATCTACAGCAGGTATAAATATAGATGTGCCTGGTTTAAAATTAGGCCAATCTATTTCGTAATCAGTACCATTAGTTAACATTTATAGGCATATCCATATTTAAATTTTGTGGTTGTAACTCTTCAAAATTCGTTGAGTCAATCCATAAACATCTCACACTAGGACCACTTATATCTAATCCTTTATGTAAGACTTTAGGATGACTAGATTGTTTAATCGCTTTGCTTTCTTTTAATCCTTTTACAAAATCTGTGTATTCTACTTGTTTTTCTTTTAAATAATCTCGCATTACAGCAACAGGTATGTATATAGTTTTAGTATCAGGTTCTGATCTTACTTTTAAACCTAGTGTGGGTTTGTGTATTGGTAGTTCTTGTATGCCCGCTCTATTATCTGCCGCATTGTTTATTACCAAAGTATAGGGTCGATTCGCTAGTAAGAAGTTACCTAGAGTTTCAATAGCATCAAAGTCTCTTTCTATTACTTCTTGTTTGTTCTTTTTGTATTCTTTAGCCATAGCTTCGTATACAGGTTCTATAGGTATATTATGTATGCCTAATTTTTTAGCAATTATAGCACCTAAGAAAACTGCTGCAAATAACACAGAAAACTTTCTATCAGGACTAGGAATTTTAAACTCTTTATCTATTTTCTTTTGCAGTTCACCTAAACTCTTTTTAATTTGGTCAACGTTTTGTATAAGATATTGAGAATATACTTCGCCTGCATGCCCATAGTTTTCTATAAACAAACTTGTGTATTCATCTGCTTCTTCTTTTGTATACACAGTATCCATATCAATTGTCATTTGAAAGAACCTTGCAATATCACCACTAGCTTTTGCTCGTCTAGCTAATGTAACTGTTCTAAAGTCAGTGTTACTAGATACAACCAATATTAAGTTAAATGTTGTATCGTTTACCCTTTCTTTGTTAGCTCCTCCACTACCTAGTCTATTCTTTCCACGGCCTGTTGCAACAAACTTTAGCAATTCATGTAAGTTGTCCGGTTGTAGATTAGTCATTTCATCTACTGTTGTTGGTAAGTTATTCATATACCCTAATCTATTAACAATAGAGTTTTCAGTATCACCCCATAAGTTTATTAGTTTGGCGCCTATATCAGGGTTGCCTATAACACTTGTAATTGCTTGTAATATAGACGTTTTACCTTGACCAGATTCAGGATTATATAAGTTAACTACTGCAGATTTTTCTTTTTGTTTAAAGAAAGGCATTAAGAAAGAACCAAAAGCACAGAAGAAAGCAAATGCTCGTAGCTCCATGCCAGGTTTTTCATACATTGAAATACCTTTTTTCCAAAGTTCGTAGCTACCTTTTTTAGATAAAGTGCTATTAAATTCTTTTGTGTCTTCTGATACAGGCACATATTTAATACCAAAAGCACTGATTTCTCTATTACCAATAAGTATTTTGTTTTTTATATCCCCTACATTCCAACCATATTGCTTATACATTTCAGAAGCTTTCTTAGTTTTTTGTTGGTTTTTAATGCAAGATATTATGTATTCAGTTAATAAACTTATTCTTTTAGCGTTCTCTACTATGCCTGCGTCAACTAAAATTTGTTTAGCTTTATCAGGAGACAGAAGATCAGAAGTTCTAGCTATAAACTCTCTAACCCCATCGTGTGGTAAATGTAATTTAAACCATGCGCTTTCGCCTGATGCTGCATCGTGTAATCTTTCTACTAAATAAAAGTCATGTTCATATATTAATAACCCATCTTCATCATCTTCATCAACGTTTCGGTATACACCGCCATTTTTGCCCCTAAAATAAGGGTATGGGTAGTCAGGTATATGATATGTTACCTTTTCTTTTAACTCTTCACTAACGGCCTCTACAGCGTTTTCAGCGCCCTTTGCTCTAGCTATTATCCTTCCTAGTTGTATTGGGGTATTAATTTTGCCTTTGTGTTTGCAGTTTTTACACCCTTCAGGACGTAATGATTCAAATTGTTTACATGTGTGCGGAGCAGGTATTTGCTCTGCTTTGTCTACAGTTTTTTGGTAATCATAGTCAATATGACGTTTAGATATTGTGTGTATAGCTATTTCTCTATCTTCACAAAAATTAGCTATAGATAATCCTGATCGCCATAAGGGTTCTTCAACTGTAGTTTGATTGAGCATTATGTGCTCTAGTTGAGGACAGCCTTCTTTAGCTATAATCTTGTCAATTATCTTTTTGAATTTTGCTGAGTGATTACCTAAAATAGCTTTAGTTGCAGGATCTAAATCTCTTCTAGGTTTCTTTTGTGTTACAACATCTATAGGTATTAGATTAACTAAGTCATCAAATGCATACTGTTTACTAACATTTAATACAGCAACATCTTTTGGGTTGTTAATATCTTTAAAGTTCTTTGTAGCAGGCACACGGAGTATTCTTGAAGTATCAGCTGTGCATGCATGATCAGCATGAAGCTTATGCTTTATGCACAAAAACTTAAACCCCTCTGCAACAGGTTTCCAAATCTCTTTGTCTACAGCCTCCATAAAAGGCCAATAGCAATGGACGCCGTTGCCTGAGTCTACTATTGTAGGTTCAGGTAAATTGGTAGCATCTGTGAACGCTCTAAGCGCAACTAAAGCAGCATCTTTAGTTTTGTAGTCTTTATACTTTCTTTTCTTTTCATCAAAGCCACAATCAATATCTAGCCATAGACATTTCTGTTCTTTAGCGTTAGCTGATTGTCTGTTTGCATTAGATAACCAAGTTGACATCGTGAAATATACATCTTGGTTATCCTTAAGAAAATTATTGACAACTGCGTTAGCTTTGTTCAATGTATCAACAAACTTAGGCTGAACTATGTTTTGTTGATCTTTTCCTACTATGCAATAATACCCGCTGTCAGGTAGTATGTGTTTTAAAAATTCTAATGATTGCATCACCTTCTCACATTATAAAGTTTCAATTTCTTGAATTAGCTGTGTAACTAAATCCTCCTTGTTTTTTGCAGGCTTTGATTTACCTGTAAACCAATCATAGATGGCTTGTCGAGAAATCTTTAACCTTTCAGCTAGCTTTATAACGGAATACTTCTTTTGTATACATACAGCACCTAGTTTTACACCTAAACTAGGCTCTGCACTTTGGTTAGCTTCTATTACAATTTGTGAATATCCTCTCATACTACCCCCTATTGCCAATCAGAAACTAGGTCATCTAAACTAAGATCGCCTGTATCAGCTTTAGGTGGTTCAGCTTTAGGCTCCTCTGCTTTTGCAGGGGCAGGTTCAGGTTTTGTTTCTGCTTTAGGTGGTTCAGCTTCTTCAATTTGAGGAGCAGCGGGTGGTTGCTTAGTAAAAGCATCGCCCTCTTCCTCATCATTGTTTGTGCTTACAGTTAATGTAATTGCTCTTTTTGCATCATCAGAATTACTTTTTTCTGTGCATAATGCATACTCTTCATCATTTAAAACTCTGATAGGTTTAAAACCTACTTTTGTGCTAGATGAATCCATGTCAAAAGACATACGAGAAACTACAGACATAAGGTTTTGTCCATTTGCTCTAACGTAATCTGTGTATTCGTGTAGTGGTTTACGTTCAGCAGAGCCATTACCAAAGATTGATTGTGCAGGTAGTGTTACTTGAAATACATCACCATGCAAATCATCTGCTCTAACTACTGCAATACGTCTACTAAATCTACAAGCTTTAGTTCCGTTAGGACCAGAACCTTTTACATTTTTTGGACACTCGGCACATGTCGAAGATTGCGGACTGTTAACTGTAGGATCAGGTTTTACGCTGTCTTGAGTCCAACAAGCAGGTGGTGAAAGCTTTTCGCCTGGCTTGTATTCTCCTGCAAAATACATTCTGTGGACGCTTGGTGATGCGTTCACAATAACAACATCTAAATGTCTTGCATCAGATTTGTCGATCTCTTTACCATTCACCATTAGTCTAAATACATTATTACGTATAGATATACGTTTAGATGTAATTGAACTGCCAGTGATGTTTTTAGTAAAGCCATCATCTCTTGGTCCAGTAGTAGCTACTGCACCACTTTGAAATATATCTACTTCGGTGTTCATACGTTCTCCTTCTTAGTGTTTTTGCGTATAGCGACTGTATATTCGCTCGTTGACTGTAAGCCAGGGGGCAGTAAATCAGGATTATCTGATATAAACTCTTTTACATTACCTTGGCAAAGTCGTTTTTCCATTAACTCTAATGCGTTGTGTTGCTTTAAAAAATCATACATACTAGGCCAATCATTAGTCCAGTATCTTGTTTTTAAAGATCTAGTTAATGTTCCAACAGTGGTTTTAATACTTGATACGTTAAGACGTTCACAAACATCATTCAATGCGTTTTGAACTTGTGCTCTCTTTTCTTTGATTTCTTTAATCTCAGATTCTAACGTAGCTATCTTCTCTCGCATATTGATGTCTGCTTGCATCAAACGTTCAAGCTTGTTATCGTCTTCGTTTAAATCCATTGCCTCTCCTTAAAATACTTGGACATTTAATATTATAACCAAATATTAACTCTGTCAAGTATTATATTCCTAATTCTTCTTTAAACAAATCAATAAGCTTATCGTGGTTTTTTATTTTTGATCTTAAATACTGATACAAACGTTTTTCGTTTTCTGATCCTTGTAAGTTTACAACGGTCATCGGATTCTTTTGTCCTGCTCTATCAATCCTAGCACAACATTGAATATAAGTTTCTACTGATGTGACAGGTGTCCAAAATACAACTACGTTAGCTGCGTGTAGTGTAATACCATGAGACGCAGCTTGTGGTTGAATTATTAAAACTCTAGGGTCTTCTTTTTCTTGAAAAGTTTTAATTACTTGTGTTCGTTTATTTGCGGAAACACCACCATGTATAAGGTCACATGTTATATTAGATTTGTTTAGTTTGTTTTGTAAGCTTGTAATGATACTTCTAAATTGACAAAATATAATTACTTTATGGCTAGCTTCTGTTATTATTTCTTCTAACACGTTATATCGACTAGAGTAGTCAAACTCTATAACTTTTTTGTCTGCGGTATACGCGGCACCTGAACTCACTTGTAGTAGTTTAGTCATCATAGTTGCCGCGTTCAACGCAGTTATTTCCTCACTACCAAGTTCAATAATCATTTCTTTCTTTAGTTTATTGTAATACTTGGTTTGTTCAGGAGTCATCTCAACGTTTCTTTCTGTATACATAATATCAGGTAAATCAAGACATTCTCTTTTTTCAAACCGAACAGCAGGTTGTAAAGTTCTATGCACAATAGATTGAGCTTGTGGTCTCGGTATCCACGTATACTCTGATATTTTTTGCATTACCATGTCTTTAAATGTGCCTGCATATCGAGGCACTGACGAAGGATTGATTAGTCTAGCTAAACCATAAGCATCAAAAGGTGATTGGCATGCGGGGGTCCCTGTTAGTAACCATACCCAAGTTGATTCATTTACTATTTTATTTATTGATTTCCATCGTCTTGTCTTAACGTTTTTAATGTAGTTAGCTTCGTCTATAACTATGAGATCAAACTTCCCAGCAAGAATTTCTTTTTGCATAATTTCTACACCATCATAATTAATAATAACTATATCTGTGTTTTCAGCAAAAACTTTTTTTCTCTGTGCTGTAGTTCCGTGTGCAACACCTACTGTTCTGTGCATAGCTGTGTTAAATATGTCCGCTTGCCATGCAGGTTGCATGATTGATAAAGGACAAATAACTAGCATGCGATTAACTTTGCCTTTGTTTTTTAAATAGTCAAAAGCCCATACAACAGAAGAAGTTTTACCTGTTCCTGCCTCATTTAAACAATACCCTCTTTTGTGTGCCGATAAAAACTCTGATGTTGTTATTTGATGTTTGAATGGCTTAAATACTCCAGGCCATGTGTATTCTTTTGATATAGGAGATGGTGGATTTTTTAACCTCATACTACTTAACTGTAATACTTCATCTAACCCCCAATTGACAATTACTTGTGTTACACCATTGTTATATGTTTTAACTACTTTACTTTTTTCTATATTATTTAATATAGCATCGGGATTAGTAGTATTGACTATTATAGCTTTATCTTTATAAAGTTCCACTTCTATTACCTCCCCTGACCTCGATACTTTTTGAACGAGCGTTTTTTGTGTTTGTTCATGGTTTGTCGTTTGACTTTGCCGCCTTGACTTGTGCGTTTGTTAATTTTGACGTGAGGCTTACGTCCTCCTAAAGACTGTTTAACTTTAGCCATTGTTGCATCCAATTAAATTTTTCTTAGCTTTTTCCATTTGTCACCTTCCTTAATAA
>Ga0208767_1003699_pt1 | contig 11013 bp, 18 predicted proteins | sample VirMetDEL_Mar_21_FD_184514 | JGI IMG/M metagenome (GOLD analysis project Ga0208767, IMG submission 184514) | Aqueous microbial communities from the Delaware River and Bay under freshwater to marine salinity gradient to study organic matter... | ecosystem: Environmental > Aquatic > Marine >... | reverse complement strand
ACCAATCTCAGCGACCCTTGACCAATTAAAATTATCACGAATATCCTCTGATTCTTCTAATGCTTTTGATTTATATAAGTCATAGTTCTCATATGTATCTCTCATAACTTTGGATAAATGCTCAAAATCAGGCTCATAGTAGTTACCATCCAAATCACTCATAGTGTATCTACCATAATCATTTTGATTTGCAGGTTTTTCACCAACAACATTAACAGGAATGCCCTTACCTTCGGCGAACTCTAACTGAGCAGAACAGTTAGAATAAATAGAAGGAGTACCACAAGCCATAGCTTCTATAAGTGGTAGGTTCCATCCTTCCGCTCTTGCACAAGAAAGAAATACATGACCCGTCTTAATATATTTGATATAATCTTCACGACTCGGAAAAGACAAAATCTTAATCCTATCATCAATTAACTCATAACCTTTTAGACGTTCAATAGTATTTTTATAACCATCCATCTGTTCACCCCACATATTATCTATGGACACCACCAAATCAACGGGTTCATCGGGTTCAAACGTCTTTAAGAACGTCTGTATTATCTCTTTTGTTGACTTTCTATAGTCCCATCTACCGAACAACAAAAACTTAAATCTACCGTCCTTATATTCGTCCAATACATCCACTTCTTCGGGGAAGAATGTATCCACATCCACACCTTCGGGGACCACTTGGACTCGGTCGGGGTCAAACCCTTGTTTTATGGAGCATTCTTTTTGCCATTCTGACGGAACCCATAGTTCATCAAACTCTCTTAACTTATTGAAAAACCCTTGAGGTTGTAATGTTGATTCCCATACATTATATGCAATCTTTGGTCCGTTGTATGTATCATAAAAATAATGGTGGTTGGTTTCAGACAACACCAAGTTAAAATCATGGTCAAAATCCTCACCATATTTTGAATATATGGGACGGTCTTCTCTTCTTGTATTGTTATCAACCCATACAGTTTGTTCGTGAAGAAGTTCTTTATCTGTATCGTTAAGATATTCTTCTCTGTTATGGGGCTCCATATTATATCCGTTCCAATATTTTGCAACGGTAAAGTTTCTGAATTTTATTTTGCAATGTTTGGATAACTCTCTGAAAAAGTCTCTTGTATGGTTATTATATCCTGTCGTTCCGATATATGAACCGTGACCATAAATTTTTATGTCTTCCATATGTTATTTAAGTTTACAAAAAGTATAAAAAAAACTATACTTAATATCAATAACAAAAATTTTTAAAAGAATGCAAGATTATGATTTAACAAATTTTGATTGGGGTTGGATGAGTGACACCAAAAACGAATTATCTAATTTTCATAGAGAAGGTTTAATTAGGGAAATATTTGAAGATAAAATTTATGAAAAAATAAATGAAGTAAAAGAGGATGATATTGTGGTAGATATAGGTGCTAGTGTTGGTCCTTTCTCATACTCAATATTACATAAAAATCCAAAACAAATTTTTTGTATTGAACCAAGTAAATCTGAGTTTGAAACATTAAAAAAAAATTTATCATATAATAATGTAACACTTATTAATAAGGGTATCTCAAGTAAAGATGGATTAATAGAAAGTGATATGTTGTTTGGAGGGGAAAGTGAAATGGAAGGTATGAGATTAAAAACATTTATCAACGATTATAATATTGATAAAATTGATTTCCTTAAAATAGATTGTGAAGGGGGTGAGTATGATTTTTTTAACATAGATAACTTATGTTGGTTAAAGGATAATTTAAAATATGTAGTAGGTGAATGGCACTTAAGTACACCTGAGTTAAAACAAAAATTTAGAGAGTTCAGGGATGTATTTCTTAGGGTTTTTCCTAATTATGAGGTATTTGCACTCTGTGGTGCAAATATAAAATGGGATTTATGGAACGAACATTTTATAGAGTTCTACACTGAAGTTATTATATCAATAGATAACGGATGAAAAATACTTTAATTACTATAGATTCTTATTTATCTGCTGATGATAGGGCGGATGCCTGTAGAAATTTAATCAAACAGATTAGAGAAGTTTTCGGTAATGAATATGAAATACTTCTCATAAATAAATCAAACAAAGACTTCGGATTACAAAAAGAGGTGGATTATTATTATAATCTATCTAACTCTTTTATGGTGGGGTATCCTCCTGAAGAAATATTAAAGGCGGATAGATACGAAAGACCATATGTATATGTTGGAACAGGACTTGGAGTTTGTGAAAATTGGTTACCTTTAACTGGTGTTACCGACCATGTTGCGGGAATATATAACTCTTTTATAATATCAACTAAGATATCTGAGATGATGGGTTATACACATGTATTCAAAATAGAATACGACACCATTTTTGATATGGACGAGTTACGTGATATTAAAAATGATTTGGAAAAAGGTAATGATTATATTTTTTATGGTGTTAGAAAGGAAGGTGAATGGGCGAAAAGTTATCACTATTTAATGGACGTCCATATTGTTGCGTATAGTAATAGATTATTTGAAGGATGTAAAATTTTAAAAAACGATAATGACTATTGGGAACTAAATGGAAAAATAAATTATTATGGAAAAGTTTTCAGATTATGGTATCTACATTGGTAGAAAGACCAGTGGTCAAACAAAGACTACATGCCCAAAATGTTCACCACAGAGAAAGAATAAGAAAGAACCATGCCTTTCAGTCAACATTGATGAGGGTATGTGGAACTGTCATCATTGTGAGTGGACAGGTAAACTAAAGAGTGGAAACATGATACAGAGAGTATCTAAAAAGGTTTACATAAAACCAAGTCACATACCTCAACATGAAATAAGCAAAAATGTAATGGACTGGTTTAAGGATAGGGGTATATCAATAAAAACTCTGATTGAAAATAAAATATCAGAAGGTTTAGAGTATATGCCTCAAACCCAGAAGAAAGAAAATACAATTCAGTTTAATTACTTTCAAGATGGAGAACTAGTAAATGTTAAGTACAGAGATGGTGCTAAGAACTTTAAGATGGTCAAGGATGCAGAAAAGATTATGTATGGTATTGATGACATTACCTCTGATGATACAATAGATGTCCTTGATTGTGTTATCGTAGAAGGAGAAATTGACAAGTTATCTTTCTGGGAGGCTGGTATAACCAACTGTGTATCAGTACCTAATGGTGCCTCAGATAAGACTATGGATTATCTTGAGAGTGCTATGAATATATTTGCAAACATGAAATCAATATACCTAGCTGTCGACATGGATGATGCAGGTAGAAACCTAATGAATGAATTAGCCAGAAGGATTGGTAAGCATAAATGTTATAAAGTAAACTTTGAGGATTGTAAAGATGCTAACGAGTATTTAATTAAGTATGGCAAGGAAAGTTTAGTGGAGTGTCTTAGAAGCGCAGAGGGATTTCCAGTAGAGGGGCTTGTAACTGTTGATGACATATCAAGCGACATTGATAAGGTCTTTACTGAGGGTTTGAAGAGAGGTGATTTGAGTGGAGATAAAGCGTTTGATGAGATATTCTCATGGGGGAAGGCTCAACTTACAGTAGTTACTGGTGAATCAACTCATGGTAAATCAAACTGGGTTGAAGACCAAATGATGAAATTGGCAGTGAGGTGTGATTGGAAGTGGGCTGTATTCTCTCCAGAGCATTACCCACTTGAACTACACTTCTCTACATTTGCTGAGAAACTTATGGGTAAAAACTTTAGTGGACAGAGGGGGGAAAAGATGACAGAAGAAGATTTATTTGTTGCTAAAAGATTTATCAATAGTAACTTTAAATGGATTAGACCAGAAAAGGACTTGTATACCTTAGATGATATTCTTAATATTGCAAAGGAGTTAATATACAAGTTTGGTGTAAATGGTATTCTGATTGACCCTTGGAATAAAATGTCTCACGAGATTGGTAACAAGACTGAAACCAATTACATAAACGACCTTATGATTAAATTAAATAACTTTAAACAGATGTATGATTGTCACATCATACTGGTTGCCCACCCAAGAAAGATGGCTAAAAACCCACAGACTGGAATGATTGAGATACCAACACTAACTGATATAGCTGGTAGTGGTAACTTTAAAAACCAAGCTGATAATGGTATCACAGTATACAGAAACTTTCAAACAAATACAACTGAGGTTTATGTTCAGAAGGTTAAATTCAGACACATGGGTCAGCTAGGTAGTGCAGATTACAGATTCAACATGGTGAATGGTAGGCTGGAGCCACTGACCTCTGCTGTTGGAGACCATCAGCCTAATTATAAACCATATTTTCAAAACTAATGTTCTACAGAAAGAAGAAAGGCTCACAGATAAAGAAAGTAAAGTATAGGGGTATTACCTTTGATTCTAAACTAGAGCTTTTCTTCTACAAAGAACTCAAGAAAGCTAAGATACCTTTTGAATTTCAAAAGAAGTATGTGCTTTTAGATAAATTTAGATATGATGGTAAAGCTGTAAGACAGATGACACTTACAGTAGACTTTTACATACCTGAGTGCAACTCTATTGTAGACACAAAGGGTTTTCAAAGAAATGACAATAAGATTAAATGGAAACTACTTAGAAGACATTTACTAGATAATGATAAGGAATACCATATATTCCTACCAACTTCACAAAAAAAGTGTCTTGTTTTAATAAAAGATTTACTAAATTTGTTGCATGGAAACTAAAGAAAATACAATAGAATTACTGAAGCCATACGCTCACGAAGAAGCTATGACTGCTAATGGATTTGATGATGCAATCATTGGATTAAGCGTAGATGGTTTATTTGTTTACGACATAGATGATTGTGTCCAGATACTAATGAAAGATGGTATGACCAATGATGAGGCTAATGAGTACATGGATTTTAATGTAACAAACGCTTATGTTGGCGTAGGAACTCCAATATTTATATATCAAAAAGAATCTTATGAGTAGAGGTATAAATAAAAATGGCTGGTCAGAGGTAGACCACTTGCTTTATGAGGCACACATGATTAACACAGATGTCAATGGTATTGATGTTACAATAGAAGCAAAAAGTATAGCTAAAGATAAAATTAAAAATATTTACGATAAAATTAAGAGTTTAGACCCACTTATGTATGATATTTTGATTGAAGCTGGAGAGATAAAATAAGGTGAATTTATTCAGACAGTTGAAGCAGACAGCCTTACCATAGAAAATGTTTGCAAGGGTTATTAAAAGGGTAGAGACTGTCCTCTCCCTTCTTATATAGACCTATAGTTAAATGGATATAACAAAACTCTCCTAAAGTTTAGTTGCAGGTTCGACTCCTGCTAGGTCTACAAATAAAAAGTTATGCCAACAAATAATAAATCTAAGACACCACCAAAAGGTACAGTTAGATTCTCAATAACACTTTCTGAAGAACAAAAAAGTGCTAAATCTAAGATACTAAAACACCCATTTAATTTTATTGTGGGTAGGGCAGGTAGTGGTAAGACTTTACTTGCTGTTCAGATTGCGTTAGACCAGTTTTTTAAAAGACAATATAATAAGATTATAATTACAAGACCTACAGTCTCTACAGAAGATAATGGTTTTTTACCTGGCTCAGAGAGAGAAAAGATGGAGCCTTGGTTAGTTCCTATTAAATCAAACATGCGAAAGGTTTATAATAAACCAGAAAAGCTTGAGAAGATGGAGGAGTGTGAAGAGATAGAGCTAGTATCGTTAGCCCATTTTAGGGGTCGTACTTTTGACAACTCTATTGTTATAGTAGATGAGTTCCAAAACTTAACTAAATCACAGCTTAGAATGGCACTTGGAAGGCTTGGTAAAGACTCAATGATGATATTCTGTGGTGATATACAACAGATTGATTTAAAAGATGCCAACTACTCAGCTATACATGAACTTGCAAAAATAAAAGATTCTATGTATGTTTGTAAAATAGTATTAGAGGACAATCATAGGCATGAGTCTATCGAGGAGGTACTAAAACTCTTAACTGGATACTAATGAAAAAGAAAATAACCACATCGAATATAGTAGTTATTTGGTGCTAAATTAAATTAAATATGGAAACTGAATTTATTACAGACAAACAGATTAAGATGCAGGCTTTACAACACTTGCTAATCTATTACGAAAACCTATCAAGAAATACTAAAAGGGATGATATTATTGATACATCTGAAAGGTACATCGCTAAGATTAGGAGGACTATCATTCGTATGATGGAAGAGCCTGCTGTGGTGAAAGGTGATTACAAACCTGAAACCTATAAATAAAATGAAAGATAATCAAAAAATAGACTACTCAAGAACAAAAAAACCAAGCTACTATATTGGTTCTGTGTATGGGTACGAAGCTAGAGCTATCATAGAGGACTTTGATTTATCTTACAATGTTGGGACTGCCACGACATACTTGCTACGCTGTGGAAAGAAGACAGAAGAAGGTATAAGTGATGGAAACAAACACATAGAAGATATACAAAAAGCTATAAATCATTTAGAGTTTGAAATAATTAAATTAAAAAATAAATATGGCAAGGTATAGGTGTGAGTGTGGCAAAGACATTATAATAAGAAATACAACACTAAAGGTTGTTAAAGGTAAGGTGGTATCACCAGAAGCATACTGCGAAACATGTAAGTCCTATGGAAAACACATCAAAGAACATGAGGGATTTGGTGGAATCATCAGTAAAAAGGGTGGTAAAGTGGGAGGAAAAATATAATTAAATTATGGCTAAAAGAAAGACACCAAAAGGATTCAGTGAACTACACATTGATGGTAAGAAATTTAAAGTACCAATGGCTGTTCACGCATTCATAGACAGTCAACACAGAGTAATCAATGGTTCGCAAAATCAAACTGGTCAGTTGATAGAGGTTATATATAATCTTATAGAAGAAACTAAGTATGAGTTTCCAGGTAATCATGATATGCATGCCTGGATGTTTATGGCAAAAGATGCCTACGAAAAATACAGTGAGTTCTTGTCTAAAAAGAAAGAGGATGAAACTCAGTCTCCTTCTGAAGATACCAGTGAGGAAGTTGTAGAACATCCTGAAGCTTGATGATTGATATTTCATCCTTCTGACCCCTCCTAGTATACACACAATAAAGGGCATCCTTAGCTTTGGATACCCTTTTATCTTTGTCAACTAACCTTTCAGATAACTTAGCTAGTTCAGTGGTCTGCACTACAATAAACTCGTCTACTAATTCAAAAGCAATGAAGTCAGCTTTACCATATAACCATCCATCATTGCCTCTTACATTCTTAAATTCAACCCAAATTATTTGTGGGTTTACTTCTTTGTCAAATCTGCTTATCTTCTTCAGTGCTTTAACATCTACTGACCATTCCTTCAAGTTTTTCCAGAATATATAATCTATATGCTCTGTCCATTGTCTCTTACCTTTTATTTCTTTGATAAGAAAACCTCTCTTGTGTAGAATATCTACGAATCTAAACTCTCCTGCGTTTCCCCTTCTAATTGATTGTGGGTTGTACATCTCTATAATTGACTACGACATCGACATCAGTGCCTGCATCTTGTTTAGCAAATATAGATTTTTTATGTGGAAGAAACAAACTGTTCTGGTCACACAGTAAATTCAACGAACACTTTGCAGGTATGTTAACCATGTACAGGTGCTTTTTTGAATCACTGGTTCCTAGCTGAACTGTAACCAACCTTACTGTTGTAGAGTTTGTGTTTGTTATTATTATATTGTATGCTTCAACACCACCTCTCCTATCAGCGTAAACGATAGCCTTATCTGTTGTTGAAAGCGAGTATGTTACATTTCTCATGATATATATTATTCTGCGTTTTGTGCTTCAACTAATTCATCTAACTTATCAACAATCTTATTTAATATCTTTACAACTTCTTGGTATTCACCATCAAGCATTGATTGTTCTATGTTTGCTGACATCTCAGTCAACTCTTGTGTCATTGTTTTAATATCTGGCATTACACTAATGTTGTTTTTAGAACTAAAGTACAATTCCACTGAACTGTCCTGGAGTTACTTGCCACACTACCAATCAAAGGAAATATCACATTTCCTGCTGACAAAGAGGTGTTAGCTGTTAAATAATCTGCTCTAACTGGTCTCTGACTATAGTTTGTATCTGGTCCAGCACTAATATCTGCTGCATTGTAAGCCCTTAAAGTGCAATCAAATGTAGCAAAATCATTGTATGTTGGTACACCAACAGCTAAACCTACTTTTGATTGATGATTACCAACACTCCTTATCAAGCTAGCGTAACCTATAAGCGTGCAATCGTAGGGTACAACAATACCCTGGCAAATAGCACCAGTAGGTATTGTAACTGTTGAGCTGCCTACTGTTGTATCACCAGAGCCTAGGTTTGTATTCCATGTGTGATTAGATATACCATTAGCAGAAACTGTCATCCAGTCCCCATCTGAAGGAACTGTTGCGTTTCCTGTAAAACTTATATACTGGTAAGAGTTTTGTGTGGCAAGATTAGCTTTTGGTAAAGCACCAGTAACATCTGCTGTTAGGTCTATTTGGTTTCTTGTTATTTCTTGTCCTGATATTGTAATATAGTCAGGTGTACCAGCTAAAGTAACATTAGTAGAGTTGTCTGTACCAGCAGCATCTACACCTAGTGCAGCTCTAGCACCACCAACATTATTAGCTCCAGTACCACCTTTTGTTACAGGCACAAGGTCAGACAGCGTAGAGCCAGCAGCAGTAACTGTTATGTTTGAAGAGCCATCAAAGGCTACCCCATTTATTGTTTTAGTGGCAGCTAGCTTAGTCGCTGTCGCTGAGTTACCAGTTGTATCAGAAGCATTGTTTGGTATATCTCCAGAAACTATTTCGCCCCTAATTGTTGCAGAAGATTTATTCTCAACATTGTTGATACTTAAATCTGTTTTAACCTCTGAGCCAGTTCTTTTCTTCACAACATTAGAATCGAAAACAGCAAAGTCACCTGCACTACCCTTGTTAGGAACTGTGCCTCCCTGATTGCTTGTTAGTTCTCCTTTGATATTAAGGTTGCCACTTTCGTTTATTTCGCCAATAGTTACTCCAGAGCCATTTACAAAATTGATAGTATTACTTCCATCGTTGTCTGCATCTACTTGCAGATTTATGTTTCCATTACTCTTTATAAGGACATCTCCAGACAAACCAATAGAGTTTATGTTTGTAAGGTCTGAGTCGAGGTTGACAGTTGCGTCACCAGAGGTAGCTCCACCATTTAGGTTTGTGCCAGCTATAACTGATGTTATATCTCCTGCTCCACCTGATACTGTGTTCTTTACAATTTTGTTGTTAGAATCTAAACCCAGATTGCCACCAGAAACTATAGTTCCTGTATCAACATCCTCTAAGTATACATCATTCCTAAATCTACTTACAAAATCCCATATATGTTTACCTATCCACTTCATTAAAACTTAAATTCCTGAACTTGTTTTAGATAAGCATCAGGAGTTCCATGCTCGTCAGCACCTGTGTTATAATACTTTGACCAGTATTTAGCCCTACCATCTACTGTGTTTGGTATAGCTTCTGGCACCTTGCCATACATCATCCTAGCACCTAGTGCATTTAGCAATGGGTCAGTCTTAAAGTCTTGGTATGAGGCATTCATAATGTCATAACCAAACTCTTCTTTTATTTTGTTGTGATACTTTTTAAGACCTGGGTGTGACTTGATGTCTTTTACAGCATCAATCCCTGTTTCTGTAAGCTGAAATACATTTTTCTTAGCTCTAACATCCCTACCCATCTTAGACTCTATAATGGCTGTTTCTCTTAACATATCTTTCGCTCCTGGAAAAACATTTTCTACTTTATCAATATTTGATATAGTAACATCTGTTAAAGACTCTTCTTTCTTTTCCTTCTTAACTGGTGGGTCTGTTGGAGCACCACCATTCCTTAATCTTTCTCTTGCTAACTTTAAAAATAAACTCATAACTCTTTAATAAATGATGAAACCTTGAAGCCCTCTGATTCGTATCCAGACACATCGCTATATCCTAGTATCTCTAAATCAGGATGTCTTAGTTTCATGTATTTAACATAAACCTTTAGCGTTTCCTCCTGCTTGGCACATATAGTATTATTGGTAAATCCATTAACAACACCACCAACATAAGCAATATGCCTAGAATTGTTTCTGAGTCTCTCATAATCTTCTTTGTATATCCAGTTATCTATTCTTTTAGGATTATACTGTATTAAAGACTCTATTGTTCCATCAAGCTTGATAACATCTTGAAAGGAACATATGCTTAAGTCATCGTCTCTCATATGCATTTCTGCAACAGATGTACCAGATATATCGTGGTCTTGTTCTGTTAGCGTAGAGTGTATGACTAATGTTTTCATATCTTATTTATAAGGGTCAGTGTAAGTTATTACAACATCCTCACCATTATTTATAGCTTCAATAACTTTTTTATATACTCTCTTGTACGCTTGAGTTGACTTCCCAATAAACCCATCTTTAACCAAGTTGTTGTTTTCTTGCGAATCACCAACAAGTAAACATCCAGCAGTGTGTTCATCAGTGTTACCAGCATGTATAAGAATATACTCAAAGCCAGGAACATTAACGATATGAAGCATACCATCGTGTATGTCAGAAAATCTTTTAGAATATTTAGCATGAAAACCCCCTTCTTTTCTTAGTTTAATATCATACTCTCCTGCTGGTATTCTAGTTTCACCCCTAACCTTTGAATCTCTGTGTTCATCCTCTAGTGTGTAGCACTCAAACTTACCATCAATAAAAAGAAGACCATTAGTAGAGTCTTCTCCATTGTTAAATCTTAGAACATCTATGTCCATTAGCTTTCTTTCTTTTGCGAACTTCCCCCAAAGAAGAAGTCTATAATTGTATTTACTTTAGCACTCATTGCTCCAAATATAGTAGAAATAAAACTAATTTCAAACTCCCCTAAATCTAAGTTACCAGTAACGAAGTGTTGAAACATTACAAAACTAATACCAAAATAAGCTACAGTAAACAATGTTGCCAATACTTTTT
>Ga0208767_1003696_pt1 | contig 11024 bp, 12 predicted proteins | sample VirMetDEL_Mar_21_FD_184514 | JGI IMG/M metagenome (GOLD analysis project Ga0208767, IMG submission 184514) | Aqueous microbial communities from the Delaware River and Bay under freshwater to marine salinity gradient to study organic matter... | ecosystem: Environmental > Aquatic > Marine >... | reverse complement strand
TCTGGTGCTGATGGTGCAGGAACAAGTTTATCTGGATCAACAAATAATACTGTTGCAACAGTTACAGGTGCTAATGCTCTTATTGGAGAATCAAACTTAACTTTTGATGGTTCAACTTTAGCAGTTACAGGAAACCAAACTATTTCAACTACTCTTGGTGTTTCTGGAGTTGCTTCATTTTCTGTAGCAGCTAATGTTGCACAATCATCTCTTACTTCATCATCAAATGCTGTAGCTTGGGATGCAACTGCAAAACCAAACGCAGTTCATGTAACAACAGAAAACACAACTTTCTCTGCACCAACTAACAATGTTGAAGGTGCATTTATAGCTTTAGAAATTAATTACAATGGTTCACACACTATTGCTTTTAATACTATCTTTGAATTTGCAGCATCAACTGCACCAACATTTACTTCAACAGATGGTAAGACAGACATATTAGTATTCAGATACAATGGTGCTGTATGGCAAGAAGTAGGTAGAACATTAAATTTAAGTGAGAGTTAAAATATGTATGCAATAGTAACAGATAACGAAATAACAAAATTTATTAACCATCCTAAATCTTTAGTAATTGGTGATGTAAGATACCCTGCTAAAATATTTTCTGTATGGTCAGCTTCTGAATTAAATGCAATAGGTATTTATGAAGTAGTATTTGATGACAGTAATAAAAAAGATGAGAAGTGGTATATTAATACTAATCAATCTTTTGATTTTGATGGTAATGAAGTTACAGCTTCTTATGGAACTGCTACACCTAAAGCACATGCAGATACTACATGGTCGCAAGATGATGAAGATGCTGGAGATTTACCATCTGACAAAGAAGTTGGAGATGTAAAAACAGAAGGTTTAAAAACACAATTAATTAGAACTATCAAACAACAAGCAAGTGGATTATTAGCACCTACTGATTGGTATGTAGTTAAAGCAAGTGAAGTATCTGATTATTCTGTACCAACTAATATTGCAACATATAGAGCAAGTGTTAGAACTAAATCAAACGAAATGGAAACTGCAATTACAAATGCAAGTAACACTCCAGCTTTAGAAACTTTATACACATACACTACAGATAGTGATGGTGTTCAATCAAGACCATTAGGCGAACTTCCAGTATTGGAGAGTTAATGATTATTCTTGGAACTAACTCCATAAAAGATACAGGCTATGATGTAGCTAACTCATTAAGAACAAACAGAGGTAGCTCTGATTATTTAAACAAGACGTTCTCTGGTTCTGGTAATAGAAGAACTTTCACAATATCTTTTTGGTTAAAAATAGCTGAATCATCTAGTAATGCACCTTATCTTTGTGGTGCAAGTACATCTACAACAAATGGTATTAATATATACTATAACTCAACTAGTCAATTATCAATGGAAGCATATACTGGTGCTTGGTCATTAAGATTACATACATCTGCTCTTTTAAGAGATACTTCAGCTTGGTATCATATCTGTTATGCTATTGATACAACACAAGGTACTGAAGCAAATAGAGTAAAACTTTATATTAATGGTGTTCAACAAACATTTAGTACATCTCCAACCCAAGTATATCCATCTCAAAATCTTGACTTACCATTTAATCAATCAGGAAATTCAACAACTATTAATTGCCAATCATATTATAATGCAGAATTTATGAGTGCTTACTATTCTGAATTTTGTATGGTAGATGGTCAAGCACTTGACCCAACATCATTTGGAGAATTTGACGAAGATAGTGGAATATGGAAACCAATAGATGTATCTGGTTTAACCTTTGGTACTAATGGATTTTATTTAGACTTTGAAGATAGTGCTGCTTTAGGAGATGATGTATCAGGTAATTCTAATAACTTCACAGTTAATAACCTAACAGCAATAGATCAATCTACTGATACTTGCACAAATAATTTTGCAACTGCTAATCCTCTTATTTATAAAACTAATTTATCTTATTCTGATGGTAATTTAAACACTTTCCACACTTTTAGTGGAAACTATGTACTAACTCAATCAACATTTGGTACAAATTCAGGAAAATGGTATATAGAGTGGAAATCATCAGCTTTAGGAAGTGAAAATAATTTTGGTGTAATGCTTTCAGAAAATTCTCAAAAAAGTTTAAATTCTTATATTGGACAATACACAGGAGATGTTGGTTATTTTAATAGTGGTAATGTATTTTCAGGTGGTTCAAATCAAGGTAATATTGGTTCATTTACAACAAATGATATAATAAGCATTGCTTTAGATTTAGATGGAAGCACAGTTCAATTTTATAAAAATGGTTCTACTATTGGTAGTGCTTATTCTTTAACATCAGGTGCAACTTATATGTTTTCAGCTTCTGGATATGATAATGCAAGAATTTTATGGAACTTTGGTTCTCCATCTTACACAATCTCATCAGGCAACACAGATGGTAATGGCTATGGAAACTTTGAGTATGCAGTTCCTAGTGGATATTATGCACTTAACACAAAAAATTTAGCCGAATATGGTTGATGCTATGTTTATTAATAACAAATATAAATCTTGGTATAATTCTATAATCCAAAAAGCAAACAATAGAACTATATCAACTTATAAAGAAAAACATCATATCTTACCAAGATGTTTAGGTGGTAAAGACAATCAAGAAAATTTAGTAGAACTTACTGCTAGAGAACATTTTATAGTTCATATGCTTTTATGTAAATTTACTAAAGGTCAAGCAAGAATTAAAATGCTTTATGCTTTTAACTTTATGTCTGTTGTTAGAAGCAAATATAGAGATTATAAAATTAATTCTAAAATTGCACAAAAATTAAGAAAAGAGTTTTTTTCTAATAAACCAAGACATACAACAGAATCAAGATTAAAAATGAGTAAATCAAGACTTGGTGTAAAATTATCTAAAGAAACAAGAAAAAAAGTAGGTTTAGCACAATTAGGTAATAAAAAAGCATTAGGATTAAAACATACAGAAGAAACAAAAAATAGAATAAGAAACGCAAATAAAGGAAATAAACATACTTTAGGAATGATTTGTATTAATAAAAATGATAAAACTATTATGATACAAAAAGATCAAAAAGAAAAATATTTAGACATGGGATATAAATTAGGAAAATTAAGAAGTTGTTTTAGGAGATCAGCATAATGGCTTATACAACAATAGACAAACCATCAGATTATTTTAATACTAATTTATATACTGGTAATAATACTGAAACATCTCACACAGTTGGATTTCAACCAAATTTCACTTGGTTAAAGGTTAGAAATGCTGTTGGTTCGCATTATTTATTTGATAGTGTAAGAGGTGTTACTAAATATATACAAGCTAATAGCAATGGAGCAGAGGGTACAGATACAAACATTTTAAAATCTTTTGATTCTAATGGTTACACAATTGGAACATCTAATGCAGTAAATAGCACTGGAGAAACAATGGTTGGTTGGAACTGGAAAGCTGGAACATCATTTACCAATGACGCAAGTGCAACTGGAATAGGAAGTATTGATAGTACAGGAAGTGTAAATACTGATGCTGGGTTTAGTATAATTTCTTATACAGGAACAGGAAGTGTTGGAACAGTAGCACATGGATTAGGTGTTATTCCAAAAATGATTTTATTTAAAAACAGAACAACAGCTTCTAATTGGCTTGTGTACCATGAAGCTATTGGTAATACTCATAATTTATATCTTGATGCAACCAACGCAAAAGGTGATAGATCAGATACTTTTAATGATACTTCTCCAACATCTTCTGTTTTTACAGTAGGTACTGCTGATTTAAATACTAGTGGAAATTCCATAATTGCCTACTGCTTTGCAGATGTTAAAGGCTACTCAAAATTTGGAAGCTACACAGGTAATGGAAATGCTGATGGAACATTTGTTTATACAGGATTTAAACCAGCTTTTGTTTTAATTAAAGTAACATCTACAACTAATGATTGGGAAATACATGATAATAAAAGGGGTTCATCTAATGTAATTAATGCTATTTTACAACCAAATTTAAGTGATGCAGAAAGTACATCAGGTAGAGAAATAGATTTTTTATCTAATGGATTTAAGTTAAGAAATAGTAACAGTCAAAATAATTTAAGTGGTGGAACATTTATATACATGGCTTTTGCTGAAAATCCATTCACAACATCAACTGGTGTACCAGCTTGTGCAAGGTAGTTAATTGAAAAACATAATAAAAGAATTATAAATAAAACATGGCAAATTTATATAAAAACTCAATGTTTGATTTAACAACTACTAATAGTACAGTTGTTTATACCTGTCCTACAGACAGAACAGCTTTAATCAAAACTATACAAGTAACAAATATTCATAGTGGAGCTAATGAAATAGAAGCATTTACAACAGACGCATCAGATTCTGGTGCAGAATATGAAATATCTCATATATCTTTAGCATCAAAAACTACTGAAAATTTAGCTAAAGGTACTATAGTTTTAGAATCAGGAGATACTTTAAAATTAAAAGCACAAACTGCTGACGATATAGCAGGGATAGTATGTGTATTAGAAATATTTGACGAAAAGAGTGCGTAATAATATATTGTTATTAAGCATTTTTTAATGTATTTATGGAATTAGTACAAATACCAATTAAAGAACTTGATAAAGTTTGGGGTATGGTAGAAAAAAATATCAAATCTGCTTTAGCTTATTCAGGTCAACTTACCGATTCAGATTTTGTTTATGAACTAGCTAAAGAAGGCAAATTTCAAGTTTGGGTTATTTGGGATAAAAACCAAAAAAAAACAAATGATAAATATTTTGGTGTAGTCGTTACTGAGATAATAAAAAGAAAACATGGTAAAGTATGTCATGTCTATATTGTAACTGGAAGGCAAATGTCTAAGTGGCAACATCTCATAAGTAGAGTTGAAGAATTTGCTAAAGACGAAGGTTGCAAAATGATGGAACTAATTGCTAGACCAGGTTGGCAAAAAGTCTATAATAATCATGGTTACAAAAGAACCCATGTTGTTTTAGAAAAACAAATTAAACAAGAGGATAAAATATGAGTTTTGGCGGAGGATCATCAGGCGGTAATACAGCAACAACACAAGGGGTAACACCTTATGCAGCAGCAGAACCTGCTTTAGGACAAATACTTTCTGAAGCTACAAATTTATATGGTCAAGGTGTAGGAGCATCAGGTTATGTTCCACCATCACAACAAACTTTAACAGGACTTGCAGGACAAGAAGCATTAGGAACAGCTGCACAACAACAAATGGCAGATACCCTAAGTGGTAATTATTTAAATCCTTTCCTTTCACCTTTATTACAAAAAACTGCTGGAGATGTTTATACTAATGTAGCACAACAATTTAGTGGTGCAGGTAGAACACCAGGTTCGCCAATGATGCAAAATCAAGTAGTTTCTCAAGTAGCTCAAGCTGCACTACCTTTAGCATTTCAAGAGTATGGAACTGAGAGAGGTAGACAATTAGGTCTTGCAACTCAAGTACCTGGTTTAACTCAAACAGGAGCTCAATTAGAAAACATTCAAAGACAACAACAAATGGCTCCACTACAATCATTACAACAATATGCAGGTCTTGTTTCACCAATAGCAAGTGGATTTCCAGTAACAACTGCTCAACAAAATACACAAGCTAATCCATTCTCAACTGCTATGGGTGGTGCTTTATTAGGTGGATCTTTTGCAGATAACTCAGCTTATGGTGCTTTAATCGGTGGTGGTTTAGGTTACTTAGGAGGACTATTATAATGGATAAAATAAATAAAATAATTTACGATTTAAAAACAGACATAGATAATAATACATCTAAGTATATTATTATACTTGGTGTACTATTTGTTATGTCAATAATTTTATAACCTAAAAGGATCTATGGGTTTACTTGATGGAAATTACCAAGATGAAAGACTTACTAAAAAAGTTAAACCTGCTATTCAAGGTGGCGGTTATAACTATTTAGGAAAGCAAGAAACTGTAACTGTACCTAAAAGATGGTTATCTGATCCAGATCATGTAGTAGCAGAATTAGCCTACATTACTCCAAGAGAAGCAAAAGTATTATTAGATTTAAATTTATATGATTCATTAGATGGGAAACCAAATAATGCACCAGGAGGTTTACCAAGCCTACAAGGAGATATGGGTTCTGTAGGAGGAGGTGGATCATCTAGTGGTGGCGGTGGCGGTGGAGGTCAAGATTATTCTTCAGTAGCTCCATCTGCACCTTCTTATAGTGGAGTTGGTGGTGGACAAGATATGTCAACAGTTCCTGCATCTCCACCTTCTATTGGTAATGAAGATGATGATAGATTAGATTATATTACAGGAGAATATTTAGATATAAACCTTACTCCAGAACAGAAAGAACAATTTTCAGATTATAGAGAAGGTGTTTTAGAGTCTATAGCTCCAAGTACAAAAACAAGTAATAAAATTATTAGTGGGTTATTAAGTTCAACTTTATTTCCATTTGCTGGAAATTTATATAACGCATATATAGATGCTACTGCTATGGGATATAGTATTCCCAATCCATTTGAAGGATTATTTGATGGTGGTAGTATAACACCTGAAACAATTAAAACTTTTCAAGATAAAGGTGGTGATGAACAACAAGCACTTATAAATAATGTAGTATCTCAATTACCTTATGCTATGACAGGAACAACACCTCAAGATTCTATGGTTAATGAATACTTTGCTAATCAACCAACATCTTCTTTAAGTTCTAATTTGCAAACTAGCTATAATAATGCTAAAAATAACATCAGTAGTATATTAGGTACAAATCAACAGTTTGGCTATTCAGCACAGCCTTATGGCTTATTAAGTAGTACAAATATGGCAGACAACCCTTTCAATATACCATACTTACAACAAAGAGGATTAATATAATGGTAAAGACACTTTTAGAAAGATATGAAAATTTAGAAGGATTATTAAAAACACCTATTAATAAAGCTAATGGACTTTTAGATAATATACCTCAAGGTGCTTTAATAGGTTCTGCAATATTTGGTCAAGGTATTCAAGGTAAAGATCCTTTCTCTGCATTACTTCCTGCTGTAACTCAAACAGCACAATTAAAAAAATTAATGACTCCTAAAAATAAAGATAATTTTAGATTATTAAGTCAATCTGAAGTAGCTTCTGTACCAGGTTTAGATATTAATAAAGCCTATCAAATGAACACAGTAACTAAAAAAATTGTTCCTGTTTCTGGTGTTGGTGGAACTAATATAACTATGAATTCAGGTGGTCAAACTGAATTTGAAAAAGCATTAGGAAAAGGAGATGCTGAAACAGTTTTAAATTTAAGAAAAGATGCTGAAACAGCTATAAATCAAAATACTGATTTAAGTTTAATTACTGCTTTAAGTGCAAACTTAAAAACTGGAGCTGGTGGAGTTTTACTTCAAGATTTAGCAAAAATTGGTGAAAGATTTGGTGTTGATATGAATTGGTTATCTGATTATGGTCAATCTCAAACAATTGCAAACTCAGAAGCTGTGCAAGTATTAGCTTCAAATGTTACATTGGATGCTATTAGCAAAACTAAAGGATCAATTTCAGATAAAGAAATGACATTCTTTCAATCTATTGCACCTAATTTAGGAATGACAAATGAAGGTATTGAAAAAACTGCATTTATTAAAGAAAAATTAAATAATAGAACTTTAGAAAAAAATAATTTTATGGAACAATGGATTTCAGATGGAACAAAACCTACTTCATTAAAAATGACTCCTTTTGGAAAAAAAACATTTAATCAATTTTGGACTTCATGGGTAAATCAAAAAGATAAAGAAGGTAATTTAATTAATCCTATTTTTACAGAAAATGAACTACAAGAATTAAGAGAAGCTAATAGTGTACAAGCTGACAATGTAATTACAGATAAATCTGGAAATAAATTTATTAAAGTAGTAATTCCTGGACAACCCAATAAATATTTACCTTTAATAGTAAAATAAAAAATAATTATGGAAATTGTAACAGATAAGAAAAAAATTGAAGAACTTGATGCTATTTCTTATCAAGAGAATTTAAATATTCAAGGTGAAAAACAAGAATTTTTAACTAATCCAAAAAAAATTAAAGAACTTGATTCTATTTCAGAAAAAGAAGATAAATTAAAAGCAGAAAAACCTAACGAAGCTGTAAAATTTATAAAAAATTTTTATTCAGAATACATAAGCGGAGATGTTAAAACAGAATTTCCAAATATGGGTGAAATTTACACTATAAATTCTAAAGGTAATGTTAAAGGTGCTTTAAAAGATTTAGCATTAAATTTTGGTTATATGACTACCGCAGATCAAAATGCTAGATTAGATATGTTATTTGAAGCCTATCCAGGATCTGTTGTTTCTAAAGATTCTTTTAATAATGTAATGATAACATTACCAGAAAATTTAGTAGATAAAGGAACAGATAGAACTTTTTATTTAGATAAACCTGGTCTTACTTTTAATGGAGCTTTAGATACCGTAGGAACTATACTTACTTATGTTCCAGGTGCAGGTTATGTTGCTAAACAAGGTGCAATGAATTTAGGTAAAAAAGTTTTAGCTCAAGGTTCTGCTGCATTAGCAACAGGAGTTGCAGGAGATGTCTATTCTTCTCAATTAGGAAATACACAAGGAGATGGCTTAATACCTATTATTGACGAAGGTAAAGCATTATTAAATTTTGGTTTTGGTGCGGCTGGAGAAAAAATTGGACAAGTAGCAACTAAAATTATTGGTTTAAATAGAGCTACAAATTTTTTAGAAAATAAAATTCCAAGTAATATTGCTTCTACTTTTTTTGGTAAACAAATGTTTATAACTAATAAAGGTGAAATAACTCAAAAAACTATTGATGCCGCCAAAAAAATGGGTGTTGGAGAAAATGTTTTAAATAACAAAGTGGTTATGACAAATTTTGCTTTGGGATTAGAGAATGGTCTTGAAGCTAGTGTTGCTGCAAAAGTCGGTGGATTAAATGAATTTGGAATTTCAGTTTTTTTAGCAGCTGCTCAAGGAAATAAAAAAGCTATAAAAGAAATAGATTTGATTAGAAAAGGTGGTGCAGGTGAAGCTATGCAAAATATAGTTTTAGCTCAAGATGATCTTATTTTACAACAGCATTTTAAAGCATTAAATGAAACTAAAAATAAAATGATTTCAGAAAAAAATTCTGCTTTAACTTCTATTTTACCAGCTAATACTAAAAATCAAGCATCTAGTGCAGTTGATGATAATATTGCAGCAATAGATAAACAAATAAATGATGTTGCTATAAAAATGCAAAAATCAGTTAATAGAAAATATGATGCTATTGATTGGAATCAAGATTTTAAAAAACCTGTCGTAAAAAATTTAGTAAACAATCTAAAATCATCTTTAACAAATAGTGAAACAGGAATAGGTCAAGGATTTAACAAAACTACTATGCCACAAACTGCTGCTTTTTTGAAAAATATGGAATCATTTACCAAAAAAATAAGTAATAGAAAATTAACTAAAATTACTATGGGTATGTTGGAAGCAGAAAGAAAAAGTTTAAATAAGATTATGAGTAATACAAGAGATGCAACTGATTTAGCTGCATTATCTGTAATGAAAAAAAGATTTGATTTCTTTTATGATACAACTGTTGAAAAAGCCTTAGCTAATGGAAGTCCAGAAGTTTTATCAGTTATTAAATCAGCAAGAGCAGCAAGTGCAGAGTATAAAAAAATGTTTGTTCCTCAAAGATATAAAGGTGTGGGAGTTAATATACCAGATAAAGGTGGTCAATTTACTCAAAAAGTTTTAAATGGAGATTATACTAATACTCAAATTGCAAATTTTGTTTATGGATCAGTTAAAGTTGGTGGATCTTATAAAGAAGCTGGTGTTCCTGTTATTAAAAAATTATATGAAATATTTCCTGAAGGAAGTAATGGTAGAGATTTACTTAAGGTAGGAGCTTTTAATAGACTAATAGAAAATAGCTTTAAATCATATGGATCAAAAGAAATATTTGATCCTAAACTTTTTGCTAAAGCGGTAAATGATGCTATTGATGGAAGTGGAAAAAATATTAGTAATATAATTTATACTGATGCTCAAAAAAAAGGATTAATAAATTTTGCTAAAGAAATAGAAAAACAATTAAGTGCTAAAGATTTTGTTAATGCTAAGGGAGGAACAAATGCTTTTATAGAAATTTTAGACGCAAAAGCTAGAGGTCTAGCAGGTATTGTAGGATTTAATGTTGCAAATATTCAAGGATTAATTTTATCAAGAGGTGTTTATGATTCAGCAAAGGCTATTGCAAAAAGAAATGCTGATTTAGCAGATATTCAAAATGCAATATCAAATGCAAAATTACCACCTACATCTGGTGGAGCAGGTGGCATAGATATAGCTATGGAAAAAAGAACTATAGCAGAAAATTTAGATAAAAATCAAATTTACTCTACAAGAAATAATAATATTCAAATTATGGATGCTAAAACTTTAGAGCAATTTGAAATAATTGAATCATTAAATAAATATAAATAACATTATGCCAAGAAAATCTGCAACAGAAGTAAAGATAGATTTTTTAGTTAAAGAGGTGAAAGAACTCAAGGATGAAACTAAATCATTAAGAGCAGACATTAACAAAGGAAAGGGTGCTATATGGATATTACTTGCCATATCAGCAGTTGTTACAAGCGGATATAATTACTTTATAAAGTAACATCTTGAAATCAGACAAACAAATAATCTCTGATAGACAAAAGAAAACATCAATTAAAGGAACAGTAGGCGAATACGAATCAATCGCAGAGTACACTAGGCAAGGATATTGGGTAGCCAAATCTTGTGATCCTAGCTGTCCATTTGATCTTGTTATTGTAGATAGAAATGGTAAAATACAGTTAGTAGATATAAAATGTGCAACTTTTAGAAAGCACAAAAAAGGTAAAAGTCTTAAAGATAAACCTAAAGGTTCTTATAGAATTTCAAGAAGTCCTACAAAAGAACAAAAAAGACTTAATATTAAACTAAA
>Ga0208767_1003695_pt1 | contig 11025 bp, 15 predicted proteins | sample VirMetDEL_Mar_21_FD_184514 | JGI IMG/M metagenome (GOLD analysis project Ga0208767, IMG submission 184514) | Aqueous microbial communities from the Delaware River and Bay under freshwater to marine salinity gradient to study organic matter... | ecosystem: Environmental > Aquatic > Marine >... | reverse complement strand
ACCGGTGTACAATCTATTCAATCATTATTAGCATGGGACCAAAGCAAAGAATTATCTGCAAGCAATCAGCCCCGACTAATGGTGTCATCCCGTTGTCGGAATTTGATATTATGCATGGAGAATTGGCCGGCGGACTCTAACTTGAAGCACCCGGCAAAGGACCCAATAGATTGTTTGCGGTATGCGTGTATAATGAATCATCAGTATTATGATGAGTCTGATATGGTAGGAACAGGAACAGGAGGATATTGATGGCTAATAAGCACAAACCCGAGGTAAAAGAAAAAGTAGCATTGTTATTACAAACCGGCGAGAGCGTCACAAGTGTAGCAAAGCAAATGAATATAAGTCGAAAGACCGTAACGAGATGGAAGAAGGACTTCAATACTCAGACGGTGTTTGACGCAACGGTAATAAAGTTAGTGCCCAACGAAAGATTAATTTTGGCACAAGTGGGAGATCGGCTAGTTCGTGTAATTAAAAGGATCGATGTGAAACCGAGACCCCGAAGCGTTGTGAAAGTAAGATTTGTTGAAGAAGATTTGTATCAAATGGAATGAGAGTCAGAAAGAACGGGGAGAGAGAATAGACATCATGTTAAGGTTAATGTCGTGTGAAGCGGGATTAACACATTTAGAAACGGGGAGTATACCTCAATACTCCCATAAGGAGATCGCTGACTTTTGTGGGTGCGATACTATGAGCATTAAGAAGATCGAGACTAATGCTTTACGCAAACTTAGGTTCCGGTCTAATAATTTAAAATAATAGGTATACTTGCCGGATGAAAAAAAAGAGAGGTCTGTACGATAATATTAATGCTCGTAAGAAGAGTGGTACAAGTCGCCCTAAATCAAAGTCTACTATATCTAAAAGTGCCTACGCTAACATGAAGCGTGGGTTTAAAAAGAAGTAATGCCAAAGCCCTCAAAAGGTAAACGGTTCGTAAAAGTAGTTAAGAACCCGAAAACCGGTAGAACTCGGAAAGTATCATATGGCCAAGCGGGCAAAGCTAAAAGCGGGGGAGATCGGATTAGGCCGGGTACTAAGAAGGGGGATGCGTATTGTGCCCGTTCCGCCGGTATTAAGAAATGTAAGAAACCACCTTGTGCTAACACTTTGTCTAGAAAGAAGTGGAAGTGCCGGGGTAAGAAAAGTATGAGATGAGTGAGTACGAACATAAACCTCGGGTCTTTGCAGATGAACCTGACATTGTAGAGTTAAGAGATGACTTCAACCGGGTCCGTGACGATCTAGGTTGGTGGATAACGAGGGCAGACGACAATAGGAATGTTCGTTTTAACTTATGGCCCAACAAATCAGAAGACGGGCGTAAGCATGGAGAAGATGCATGGCCGTGGGACAATGCTAGTGATTTAGAAATATTTCATACAGACGGTTTAATCAATCAGTCTGTTGCGATGTTAAAGAGTGCTTTGAAGAAAAGTAATCTCGTAGCCTCGCCCGTGGAATCTAACGATATTGCTTCCGCTTCGTTGGTTACGCAATTCCTTCGTTGGTTAATGTTTGCTCAGATGGATGAGTTACCGAAAGAGTCTGAGATTTTAGCCAATCATATTTTAGAAAAAGGGTTAGGGATTTTGGGTATTTATTGGAAACGGGAGGTACAAAAAGTATACCGCCCGTTGACCATGATGGATATCATGAGGGACCCGGATGTAACTTTAGCGGTGGAGAACGGTGACTTTGTTACTGCTTCTGAGATTATGCAGAATAATAAACCCGACATAGCTGACCCGGATTTGATTGAGAAGATCGAGCAAGCTTTCAATGGGGAAGCAGTAGAGATTACTGCAAATGAGATAATCTGTAACCGCCCATATTTGCAGACATATGAACTCGGCCGAGACATATTAATTGACTCTAATGTAATGGACCTACAATCGGCCCGTAGTATATATTGTCTGCACTATTTCACACCGGAAGAATTAAAAGGAAAAGTCCACTCAGATGGTTGGGACGAAGAGTTCGTCAACAATGCTATCGAGGTTTTTACCGGTGATCAACCCTCAGTCCGTCAAACTCACCCGCATATATTCCCGACCCGAGATGTCGAGATGTTGCAAAACTATGACGGTCTGATTGAGATCGTTTGTGCGTACAGACGGGAGGTGGACTCAAACGGGGTTCCGGTAATGAGCATGACTTGTTTTACGGAGCGTGGAGAAGATGATTTATACGCGACTCACCAAGTCATTAAAACACATCCGGCCCATTATCCATTCGTAGCATTTCCTAGAGAAAGGATCAGTCAGAGGTTATTTGATTCTAGAGGTTGGCCTGAGTTACTTCGTGGGTACGAGCATGGTATTAAGACGGAGCGTGACTCACGGCGTGACCAAGCAAGTTTAAGTACGGTTCCCCCGCTTGAATATATGGTGGGCCGTCAGCCCGCTATGATCGGTCCGGGGGCAAAGATTCCCGTGCGTAGGCGTGGGGAGGTCGGCTATATGGAAACGCCTCGCCCACATCCCGCTTCCACCGAAGTGGAGCAAAGCATGATCCAACAAAGTTACAAGATGACCGGACGGCCTACAGATCAAGCCGATGCGGTTGGGGCAAATGTATACACGCAAGACATGGTAGATAAGTGGCTTAAAGGTTGGAAAGAAGTTATAAGTCATGTTTGGCGGTTACAGAAAGCTTACGGGGATGATAAGATATGGTTCCGGGTGACTAACAATCAGCAAGGGGCTGAGATTATAATGGATGCCACCGGTAATCGCTATGATGTCGATCTCACTTGGAATACCATTAATGCGGATGAAGAGAAGCAAGCCATGAAGCTAGAGAAGTTAGGGGCTATATTAGCTCAATTTGACCGCAATGGCCAAGTAGACTTCGGTGAATTTGCTAGAATATTTGTTGAGTCAATGGACCCGAACTTGGCAACCCGTTTGATAATACCAAAGGAAACGGCGGTTGCGAAAGAAGAGGAAGAGACTTCCGCAGATATCGCAAAGATTGCTTCCGGTCAGGTGGTAAACGCACCACCAAATGCAAACGCTCAACTCCGTATGCAAGTGATTCAAAATTATTTACAAGGGACTGAAGAGATACCCGGGCAAGACAACCAAAAAAGATTTCAAGAAGACGAAGCTTTCCAAGCTCGGATGAAAACATATATGGGGCAGTTGCAACAAATTGTTGAGCAACAAAAGAACGCACAAATTGGCAGACTAGGGACTGCCCCCGGTAATATGCCTCCGGCTTCAATGGGATGAGTGCAAATAAACCATTGACCGTTGAAGTTGCAATAGATTCGTTAAAAAATACTGACGAGTTTAAAGCGATCTTAGAATATTTTACTCACAACAGGGAGAACTTGTTAGAAGAATTTAAAAGGCCCGAGATGTTAGAGAATCCTCAAGCATTAGCCAACTTAGCCGGAAAGATCGAGCAGATGGATCAGATGTTAGTTGAGTTGGGTGGGCCGTACTACCCGGATGGTAAACTCAAACAAAGCTGATGGAGTTTACTACGAGCAACTTTTTATTGCGGAAGCGTTAAAGCGGGGGCTCGCAGTATGCGACACAGTCGGGGATAATCTCCCTTATGATGTCGTTGTGATGGACGGGGCGAAGAGCTACCGTGTACAGATTAAAGGAACTAAAGGAGTTCAAGACAAGGGTATCCGGCGGTATATGTTCAGCCTTGGGGTAGGGGTGAACAAACGGGTTAACAAAAACTTTGATATGTTCGCGGGATATGCAGACCATCGAAATGGCACGGCTTGGTATATTATCCCGAGAGAAGCTTTACCATCTAAAACGATTAAGATTTACCCGGATATTCCCGATAGTCGTGGGAAGTACGAAAGGTACCAAGGAGCATGGACTGAATTTAAACGGTCTAGGTAAGTTTAAATTTTTGGTATGGATGTAGTTGGCTCAATTCTGAGCAGTATGGGTATACTAATCCCTCAAATCTTAGTAGAATGGATGAAACAATCGTAACGGCGGATGCCACCGAGCCGACTCAAACGGAGGTAGTAAATCAAACGCAACCGGACTTGGCACAATTATTTGAGCCACAAGCCGAACCAACCGAAGCCGAATCTCCGGATTTAGAAGCTACTGAACAAGTAGAAGAAGAATACGAAGAGACGGACGAAGTTCCCGAATCCGAAGAGGAGGAGGATGTTCTTTCACAGTCAGAAGAGGAAACGGAAGAAGATGTAAAACCGTTAGATAAAGGGAAGCAGAAGATGCTTCGTCAGATATCTAAGCTTACCGCTCGGGCAAAAAACGCTGAAGAAGAACTCGCTAGAGTTAAATCAGAGCGTCAAGAGCAAGCAATCCAAACAAATAGCTTGAGTGATATAGACACTCTAGAAGGTTTAAATAAGTTTAAGGATACGGCAATCAGAGCAAAGCAATTTGCAATGAAACATCTAGGTAAAGATTATGTTGAACACGAAGGGGAAGAGTATGATGCAGAGCGGATCAATGAAGTGTTCCGTCAAGCAGATGAAGCTCTAACAATTCAAATCCCCGAGCGTCAGAAACATATTGAAATGAAAGCTAGGGTAGATGCAAGTTTACCAAGCTATTTTCCGTGGATGGGAGATGATGAATCAAAACTTAATGAGGTGTATACAAAAGGAAAAAATATGCCGGAGTTAAAGTTAATCCACCAAATGCCTAATGCTGAAATGATTTTTGGTTACCTAACTGAAGGTCTGTTGGCAGTTGAGCATAGGGCTAGTCTAGCTAAAAAAGCTAAGGCACCTAAGAAAGCTAAACCGCCTAAAGCAGTCGCACCTACCACCGCACCTCGCCCGACTAAACGAAAAGATCGTTCTTCAATTCTTGGAAATGGGAATGTCGATATACAAACATTCAGTCAATTCTTAGATACAGAGGAAAAATAAAATGGCACAAGCAACCGCATATAACATGAACTCAGCCCGTGGGGCTAGAGAAGACCTATCTGACCAACTAAAACGAGTCGAGCCACAAGAAACACCATTATATTCTTTACTACCGCAAAGTAGTGCCCCTAATGCAATGCTTACGGAGTGGAACATAGATGATCTTGGGGCCCCCGATATTCAACCCGTACTTGATGGTACTGACCTTGTGTTCAGCACCGGGGGTTCAACTTCTACCGGATCACCCGGTCAGACAGGGGATGGAGACTTTCAGTTTAAATTTAACAATAAAGTTCGTGCAGGAAACAGAATCCAACAACTTCGTTCCGGATTCACCGTTTCCCCATTGAGCGAGCGTATTGCGATTGCCGGTTTGGCATCACCATATGCTGAAGCAAAAGCAAAGGCTACTTTAGAACTCAAGCGAAGCATCGAAGTGATGATCGGTTCCAATGAAGCCGGTGCATCTGCTACTGCTACATTGGGCGATATCTCAGCCGGTCTTGGTGCATGGTCAAACCCCGGTAATGGAGCCGGTACGATTTGGAACGCAAACGGACTTAACGGTCAAGCTTCTGCTTACCGACCCGTAGCCGGAAGTCGTATCACAATGGGAAGCAATACACTCCTTGAGAACTCCGGTGGTGCAAACTTCCGTGCGATGTTACAAGCAGTTTATGAAGCATCCGGAATTAAGAACAACTATAGGCTTTTCGCCGGACCGGATATCATTAATGCCATATCAGATTTCACCCGCACTAACTCAGGGGCTACACGCTTCAACCAACAAGTAAGTGGTGGGGCTTCGATATCCTTGTCAGTCGTAGAGTACAAATCGGACTACGGAATTGTGAGCGTGATTCCGGCTTTATTTCTTCAAAGAACCCGTGCGAATCCAAATACTTTGGTTCGTAAGAGTGCTTTCCTTCTTCCCGGAGACGATACCGTTTCCTTGAAGGTAATGGACGGAGTAACCGCAGTCGATCTCGATGATATCGGCGGTGGTGGTAAAAGAGGTTATGTAACCTTTACCGGCACCACTTGCGTACTCAACGCAAAAGCTATCGGTTCAATTACGCCGTAGTAAAATTTGGTAAGTCAGTTACCATTTGAGGGACGGTCTTGGGGTAGGCCGTCCCTTTTTCTTTGGTCTAATGGCGGAGGTAAAAAGTGTATAGTACGGCCATGCCTTTAAACATAATCGTAAAAGGGTCAAGTAAGCGTAGGTCGAGTGGCGAAGTGGCCCGTGATTTGCATGACCAAACTGCAAAAGTAATCCAAGGGGAAAAGGCGGGTTACATGAAACGCCAACTTCAAGCTAGGAAACAAGCTGAGAATACGGGGTCCGATTCATTTAAACCGGTAGCGGTATATGATGCCCGCACATGGTTTAGACATGAAGCGGAAAGGCCCGGTTGCATGAGTGATCCTGAGTATAGAAAAGATTATCTTAAAAAGAATCCGGAAGCTAAATTGTGAGGACAATTACCTACCAAGATTTATTATCTAAGTACACCTCCATGCGTGGGGTGGATACTTTGTTAGATCACGAAAAGGTAGAATTTAATAACTCACTAAACCATCGCATCAAACAAATATGGGTTAAGCATAAGTGGCCTGACTTAACGGTGGTAGTGGAAAAAACTTTGCAAGCAATAGAAAACGAAACCGTTAAAGCCGAGAAAGCGGTGCGGATCGATAACGCTGATAATTTGTACGATGTTTTTGGAGTATTTGATACTAATCCCTACGAGCAAAGAGTTACCGAAAGATACGAATATACTTTAATTGATGGGCATCTAGTTTTACCGAAAGGGACTAGAGCAACCTCTGTTTTTGTAGTAGGTTCAAAAGTCCCGGCAGATGACTATAGTAACGGCTATTTCTCCGGTGAAGGCAGAACTGATATACCGGCATTCATGGAATGGATGTTGTTATCTTATACCATGGCAGACCATTATCGTGCAGACGGACAGAACGAGAAGAGCATGGCAGAGGAGAGAAAAGGGGATGAGCATATGCAAGAAGCCTTGGATCGATTTGAACGAGTTGAAGGTCAAAACAGAATCCCGGTAGTAACTTATCCACCCCGCTCACTTGGAGTGAGTAGGGTAACAACTCAGCGGAATATATGATAGGATCATTCTCGGTTGTGGCCAACGACCGGGCAAAACGGGAAGTGGCCTTAATGATTAAAAGTGTCCGGCAGTTTTATGACTGCCCGGTATATGTAATGTGCGACCAAGCCACGCAAGTTTTTTTAGCTAGGTTACCGTTGGGAGATGTCCGTTGTATTTTAGGTTTAGAGCCTGAGCGTTTAACTAGTAAAGAAAAGTTAGTCAGACATATAGTTAAAGAAAACGAGTTCCACTCGGCTTCTATTATATTGACTAAAATGGATATAATAGAAACGGCGGTTAAGGAATGTGGAGATACTTTCTTTTTAGATGCGGATATAGTTGTGCTAAAAAATTTAGACGAAGACATTGACACATCCATGGAGTTAATACTCAGCCCACATTTCCATGTGGAGGATAAAATAGCACAGAATAAAAAATACGGTTGTATAAATGCGGGATACTTGTGGACAAGGTCTAGTGAGTTCGCTCAAGCATGGAGAGACATCTACCTTACTAAGTCTTCTTTCTACGAGCAACAAGGTATGATTTATTTATTAGAGCCTTTCGATGCCTTCCTTTTTAACCGCACTCATAACTTAGGCTTTTGGAGATTCCCTAAAAAATGGAAGTCGGGGGTTCTTTCTTTAGAAGAGCCGTATATAAATTGGCACGGAGTCAAAAGCGTTCATCTTCATTGCGATACTAATACATATAGCCACGCTGACCCGGGGTTACAGAGAGGGTATGACTTGTTGAAAGAAATTATTTGGCCTCACATACCAATAAAAATTAGAGAGTTTTTTCAGAGTATATGAATAACGCCGTTTTAATAATCCCACACTTTGGAAACTTATCTACTTGTAACTACTTACCGTTATTTTTGGCCACGGTGCGTTACCAACCATTTGATGTTTTACTATATACGGACGATGACTTAGAAGATGTCCCCCAAAATGTAATAGTTAAAAAGACTAGCATTGACTCAATCTTTGAGCGAGCGGAAGAAGTAATCGGTGAAAAAATAACAAGTCGTTTTTACTACAAGCTTTGCGACCTTAGAGTCATATATGGGCAGATGTTCGAAGAAGAAATATCTAAATACGATTATTGGGGTTGGGGAGATTTAGATGTAATTTACGGAACATTTGAACCCTTCCCAAGACCGGGTAATGGTACTCCCGATTTATTTTGTAATGCACATAAACGACTAGAGATGTCCTTAGTTCAGTCGGCGACCCCTTTAGGGTTGTGGTATGCTTCCGGTCATTTCGTAATGATGCGTAATGACCATCGTTCTAGGCTTTTACTTGAAAAGTTACCTACCGCTAAACGGCTAATACAAGAGCCGGTCAACCGCTACATTGACGAGCATTTAGTACCCACCGTCTTAGTGGACACTTTCAAAAATAGAACTCAAGTTTATTCAACGGATTTGCAATATGTAAATAAAAATAAAGTACAATTAAAAAACGGTAATTTAGATCACGATGGTCAGTTCCTAAACTATTTACATTGGTATACTGACAAAAGCAGAGTAACTGTCAAAAGCGATTGGAGAGAGATACCACGCTCTTTAAAAATTAAAGATTACATTAAATGAAAGTATGGGGGATTGGAGTTTGGAAAACGGGCACGACAAGTTTAGGTAGGTCCTTAGAGCTACTAGGGTTAAATGTTCGCAAGCATTATTGGGGCGAGGTAACGAGTGAATACGAAAAGCCGTGGGATTTAAAAGCAATTGATAAGTTATACGCTGATCATCGGGATATACTAGAGCAAGAAGCGGATCGTCTAGACGGTGGCACGGACTCCCCTTGGTTTTTCTTTTATCGGCAGTTAGACCAATTATTTCCTGAGTCTAAGTTTGTACTTACTACCCGTGATTACGATGCCCTAGCTGATAGTGATATTAAAGCACACCAAAAGCCTCATTTTAAAACCGGTAAAGTATGGGTTCCGCCAAGGTCTAAGATTATAGCTAGGGCTTCCGCTCATGATTCTTTGGTTCGAGATTATTTTAGAGACAAGCCCGGCAAATTATTAAACTTAAAGGTTTGCGAAGGTGAGGGGTGGGAAAAACTTTGTCCGTTTTTATCCGTGCCTATACCTAGTGTAGATTTTCCGTGGGAACATAGAAATGATACCTAAACTTATACATTTTGTGTATGGCTTGAAGCCTAAGAATACCGGGTCTTTTTGGTGGGTCTTTTATAATGCGGTGGCAACGGCTAAAAAACATAACCCTGATTGTGAAATTGTATTGCATTACCACTACGAACCGCAAGGACCTTGGTGGGATAAAACAAAAGAATTAGTTACCTTAAATAGTATTGAGTTGCCTACGCACATTGGAAAAAAACCTATTAAAAAATACGCTCATGCCGGGGATAAGATAAGGATGGAGGTTTTATTAAACGAGGGGGGGCATTACTTAGATATTGACACGGTTACCGTTAAACCATCCTCGGTTTTTAGGAGCGAAGAAACGGTGTTAGGTTATCAATGTGCTGACACTATTTGCAACGCTACAATGATGACAATCCCCCAATCTTTTTTCTTTAAGCAATGGATTGCAAAATACGAAGAAGCTTTCGATCCTGACGGATGGAGCGAAGCATCATTACTATTGCCGTATAAACTTTGGGGACAAATGCCTTGGGCCGTGAAGGTACTACCACGGGAAAGTTGGTTTTTACCCCGTACTGCAACTTTTTTTAAGGAGATGTTTAAGGGAGATAAGCCGTTGGACCCAAGGATATATTCGGTGCATTTATGGAATAATGGGGGTGGGGGTTCAATTATGAAAGACATAGGACCTAGCTACATAGAAGACCATCCAAATTGCTTATATGCAAAAATACTACGGCAATGAATGTAACTCCGGTATGTGGTAAGTGTGCTAAATTAAATAAGTGGATCGAACTTGTTTACTTAGAAGAAAAGAAACCATGCTTTCTCTGCGGTAAACTAACCTCAAATTATGTGGGTAAAAATTGGATTAAGTTAAAACAATGAAGTACTTACCGCTAATTTTGTTATTCACCTCATGCTCTATGAAACCATGGTACCCAACGATTGGGGGCGGTATAGGTGCGGGCACCGGGGCGTTACTTGGTCCGGGCGGGGCCGTTGCCGGTAGTGTGGCCGGGACCCTTGCCGGGGAGGTGGCCAAAGGCAACGCTCAGATTAAAGAGCAAGCCGACACGATTCGTGCCTTGAGCCACGGAGATGTGGAAGAGTTAGTAGCCCAAGGGATGGCCCAACATAAGACCGGCTTCGATGAATTTACGGGCTATGTAAAACGCATTCTAATGATCGCCGGTATTTTGTTAGGGTGTTATTTGGTCATACCTATTTTTGTGGCTAAGAGATGTTCGAAAAATGAAATACAGAGGGGATTAACTAGAGTGCCTTTCCCGAGGCCATCAGACAAAAATGAAAAATCTAAAACTGCTTAAAGATAAATATTCTACGCTAAGTAACCAAGGTAAAGCCTTAGTTTGGTTTGCGGGAATTGTACTGCTCTTACTTATCATCGGAGGTTGTAAGTGATTGACCGTGTCTCAATGGCCGGGCTCGGTGGTACTTTTGCAAGCTTTGGTTTGGGTAGCTTGCATGAAATTGTAGGGATAGTCGCCGGAGTGTCCACCCTCATATATATGTCGATAAAAACTTATAAACTTTTGAAAGGTAAATAAAATGGCAGACCGTAAAATTTCTCAATTAGCTCAACTTCAGACTGCCGAGGATCAAGACTACTTACCAATTGTAGATAATTCTGAAGGAGAAACCAAACGAATACTAGTTGGAAATTTGCTTACTGACCAATTGACCCCGGCTGAAAGGACAAAACTCCAAGGGATCGCAGAAGGAGCAACCGCAAATCAAACAGATGCACATTTATTAAATCGTGCGAATCACACAGGCACACAGACCTCCGCAACAATTTCAGATTTCAATAGTAGTGTGGATGCCAGGATCTCAGGAAGCTCTGATGCAGGACATGGAACA
>Ga0208767_1003693_pt1 | contig 11034 bp, 13 predicted proteins | sample VirMetDEL_Mar_21_FD_184514 | JGI IMG/M metagenome (GOLD analysis project Ga0208767, IMG submission 184514) | Aqueous microbial communities from the Delaware River and Bay under freshwater to marine salinity gradient to study organic matter... | ecosystem: Environmental > Aquatic > Marine >... | reverse complement strand
GCTCTTGATGTAAATACTGATGACTTTGCAATTCTTGGAAATGGTAAGGCTCGATTTAATCAAAGCTCACTTAACGCTCACGCTCAGGTAGAAATTACAGCAGACTCTGACACTATCACAGCAGCGGGACACGATTGGGCTATTCCACTTGAACTTAAAGTAAATTACGGACAAGGAGGATTAGATTTGTCAGGTCAATCAGCAGGAGGAACAGACCTTTATGTAAGTATGCGAGACAGCGATGATATAGATAATGCAAATTACTTTTGGATGGGTCTTGATACAAACGGAGTAGTTGGGCCCGCAGGAACTAACGCTATTGTTTCAAGTAAGAATGGTACGGGGACAACAAATGACTTGATTCTTACTGCCAATGATAACTCTCTATCTGCCACACCTCAGATAACTCTAAAAGCTAACACAGCTTTTGTAGGTATCAATAAATCGGTTCCGACCGTAGCCTTACATGTAGTGGGTGATATTAAAGAAGATTCTAACTTCCTTTGGGATAGTGCGACTGAAACTTTGGTTATTGGAGATAGCGGAGGAGGTTATGACTCAGAACCAACACTAGAAGCCTTTAGAAACGACACAGATGTTCTAGGTGCAACTAACAATTCAGGAGTAGTAATCGCTCTTTCAAACCAAAGCACAGGAGATGCCTTCATTAAGGCTGCTGGTTCAGGTGGTGGAGATTCAGGTATATTGATTGAATCATCAAATGGTGTGGGCTGGGCTATTGGACAAGACAATTCAGATGGCGACAAACTAAAAATCAACAACGCTACAAATTCCCTTACAAGCGCTGTAACCATGACCATTGATGGTACTAAGGTGGGGATTGGGACTGAAAGTCCTACAAGCGAACTTCATGTAGAAACAGCAACAACATCGGTTATAACGATAAACTCTTCAGGCTCAGGAGCAGCGGGAAGATCAGTATTCCAGTTGTTGCGTGGAGGAACTACAGGCTGGGATTGGTCAACAAATGGCGACACTGACTCGACAGATGACTTTGCAATTAGACAACTTGGTGGAGTAAACGACCAAGTAGAGTATTTTAGAATTGTCCCAGATGGAAATATAACAATAGGAAACTTTACTTATGATGCAGATCAATCTGTGGGTGCAGGACAAGATAATTATGTTCTTACTTATGATCACGGTACTGGATTGATTAGTCTTGAGGCATCAGGGGGTGGATCTGGCGATGTTGTCGGACCCGCTTCTGCAACAGACAATGCTATAGCACGCTTTGACGCCACAACAGGTAAACTAATTCAAAATAGTGTAGTCACAATCGATGACACTGGAAATATGGCTGGGGTTGTTCTTGATGACTTTGATAACACAATTCACGCAGACGGTATTCACACAAGAGTGATAAACAATTCAGGAGTAACCATTAACAAGGGTGAAGCTGTATACATTAGTGGATTTGATGCAGTGTCTGGTCTTTCAGAAGTAGCACACGCAGATGCAGACGATCCAACTAAGATGCCGTCTATTGGTCTCATGGCTTCTAACACAACAACTGGCTCAACTGGAGGTGTGATCTCATTTGGTGATATAAACTCAATCAATACTTCTAGCTGGTCTGTGGGAGATAGTGTGTATGTTGATACTACAGCAGGTCAGCTTACAAATACACGACCTACAGGAGCGACAGTTGAGGTGCAGAAGATTGCTGTGGTCAAGAAGTCAGACGCATCAAATGGTGTACTCCTTGTCATGGGTGCGTACCGAAGTAATGATGTATCTAATCAGATAAGTGATGCAGTATTTAGACTGCACGATGACAGTGACTCTTCAAAACTTCTTAATTTCCAACTCTCAGGAATAACTACAGGAACGACACGAACACTTACTGTGCAGGATGCAAGTGGAACCATTGCCCTTGTTGGTGATAACCTTTCTACATTCACAAATGACTCAGGCTTTATCACAGCCTCATCTACAGATACCCTAACCAACAAGTCAGGAAACATCTCACAGTGGACAAACGATAGCGGTTATTTAACATCAGTGGACATTTCAACAGATACAAATCTTTCTGCAAGTAATGGAATTGATTTAACAGGAGATGCTCTTTCTGTTGATATTTCACCTCTTTCAGATATAGGTTCACCAGACTCAGGGGACTTGCTTCTTATTGAAGACATCACAGACGGTTCTATTAAGAAAGTACAGATTGGTAATTTACCGACTGGTGGTGGCGGTGAAGCAAACACAGCTTCTAACGTGGGGACTGCTGGAGTTGGGGTATTCAAGCAAAAGACAGGAATAGACCTAGAGTTTAAGAAAATCAACGCAGGCTCATCTAAGGTAACAATCACAGACGACACAGGAAATAATGAAATTGACATTGATGTCGCAGAGGCAAACATTGACCATGATGCGCTCACCAATTATGACGCAAATGAACACTTTACTCAGGCAAATATTACAACCGTTGGAACTGTTACATCAGGAAACGTTGATGCAGTAGTTTCAGCAGCCTCAACAACAACAGCAGGAAAGGTGGAACTTGCAACAACAGCAGAAACAGATACAGGAACAGACGCTACACGAGCAGTAACACCAGACGGACTTGAGGCTTCACGCTACAATGTCCGCTACATCAAAATACGTCTCGTAGCTAGCGGAACAGACGTAGCAACAGGCACAACTATTGAGGGTGACGAGGAGGTAAACTTCGGCGGAACTATTGAAGCTGTTGGAGCATACAATGACACAGCAGGTACTACAGGAACGATGACAATCGACATTCACAAGAATGGGACAACGATTATGACAACAAACAAGATCACAATCGACTCAGCAGAAAAGACATCAAGAAGCGCAGCAACAGCTCCAGGAATTACAACATCATCATTAACAGAAGGGGATATACTAACCTTTGATGTTGATGGTATTCACACAACGGCAGCCAAAGGATTAACAGTGTGGCTAAAAATTAGAGAAGCTTAATAATTAACTAAAATAATATGGCAACAAGAGCAGAAATAATTACACAAATACAAAGTAATGTAACAGAGGTACTTCGTGATGATGTATCTCAAACAAGGCAGTCAATTATCGAAAGACCAGACGGCTCAAAAACAGAAATTGAATATATCCCTTGTCTTATAACTGGATCGAGAGGAGGTGAAAGAAAAGTAGATCAAGTTATTTATGTGAAGTACGATACTAACGGGAATGAGGTGGAAGCTTGGCTTGATGATGACATTAAGAAAAACTATGTAGCTTCTACACGAGAAGCAGAACTACTAGCTAAATTCAATGCGATAGAAACCGCAGCAGGAACAGTTAAAGTAGACCCTAAATCACTTGATACGCTTGGTATTCCTTACCTTGTCTTTGAAGCTGGGGGAGTTAAGAATGTGACTGTTACATTAGACGGTCAATCTATTACTAGAGAAGCAATCTAAACATGGCTTGGTACGATCCTAGTTGGACATATAGAGCAAAATGCACTGCAAATAATACGAAGGTAAGTGGCGACATTACAGACTATCGCTTCTACTTGGATATGTCTCAATTTGGTTCAGGTCATGGTGTTTGGTCAAATGGTTCTTCTACAGGTGCAGATTATCGACTAACAGAATCAGACGGAACTACAGAAATACCTATTGAAATTGTAGACCTAGACACAACAGGAAAGACTGGTTGGATATGTGGTAAAGCAGATATATCAGGTTCAACTGATACTGATTATTACCTTTACTATGGAAATGCGGGTGCTTCTGGGTACGCTGAAACAGCAACATACGGTTCTCAGAATGTATGGGACACTGAGTGTATTTGGTGTCATCACATGGAGGAAGCGGTTGATGCACTTGATGATAAATCAGACTCTCAAGTTGATGACGAAGCTTCATCTACTGGTACAAGCGGTATAGCTGGAAAGGTGGGTGATTGCCATGAGTACAGTGGAAGTGAAAGTACAGTGTTTGAAACAGGAGTATCTACCTATCTACGTCCAACATCTGCTATTACCATGCGTGCATTGTTCTACGCAGACGCTACAAACGACAGGGTCATTATGTATCATGGGGACTCAACGAATAAGGGATGGGGTATTTGGTTGTACGGAGGATACTTGCGAGCTTCTATCGGTACAGGAAATGGAAACGTGTTCACATACCTAACGTACACCATAAGTGGAAACATCTCTACAGGAACTTGGTATCACGTTATGGTTACATGGGACGGGACAACAGCAAGACTGTTTCTTGATGGATCACAGGTAAACAGCTATAGCCACTCAGGAACAATTACCTATGCAGGTGTATCAACACAGGCTTTTATTGGTGCTCGTGCTGCTCAGAATAAATGGGATGGAAAGATTGATGAGGTTTCTTTGTGGAACACTGCTTTGAGTACAAATTACGCACCGACAGAATATGAAAACATCTTTAATCCTTCTACTTTTTGGACTATTGGAGCAGAAGAAACAGACACAGCAGGCCCAACATTTATTCCTAAAATACAAATAATATAATGGAATTTCCTTATCTCACAGATGAAGAAAAAAGACTGCTCCGTGATAAAGGGGAGCTTAATGGTTGTGGAGGTAAGGGAGGTTTTATAAATCCCCCTGATTTTATGTTTGAAGCTTCTTGTGATTGGCATGATTTTAATTACTGGAAAGGAGGGACAGAATACGATCGAATGAATTACGACATTGGGTTTTATAAGGCTATGCTAAGAGATGCTTTACGGTCTCCGTTGTTTACTAAAGTAATACATATTTTATTAGCGACTACTTATTATTTTTCAGTAAGATTATTTGGTAAAAAGTTTTTCCACTACGGAGAAAAAAGAACAAGAAAAGATATTTATGAATAAGGATATAAAAGAACTTATTAAAAAAGAGGTAATAGACTTTGCATCACCAATGATTGAGTCTAAATACCAAACAAATGAAACTTATATGCGATGTAAGTTTCAGGAACTTGGTAATGAAATTCGCACTATAAAAGATGATATACCTGCAAATGTAGACATAGCAGTAGAGAAATATGTAAACGGGCATATAAAAAGATTATCAGCTAAGGTAACAGAAATGGAAAGAAACGAGAGTGATGCTCATAGGAAATTTACTGAGAAACTTGCGGAGTCAAACGAGATACTAAAAGAAGTAAAAGCATCTCTGAATTTCCTACACACCTTAAATGTGTTAGTCAAAAAAACAGCAGTGGTTGTTGGTTCGTTATCGGTAATAGCAGGGGCATTTTGGGCTTTTATTAAATTTATTATATTTAATGCTAAATAACATGAAAAAAGTAATGTATCGACCACTTGATGTGTGGAAGATTAATCAACACTTTGGAGAAAATACGGTGTGTACTAATGAATCAAAGTCTGAATTTATTTGGTGTGATGGTAATAATCCACCCGATGGTTATCGCTCAATATATGGGACAAAAGGACATCAAGGAATAGACCTAAATGCTGGTCGCTGGGTTCCTATTCGTTGTGCTCAAAGGGGCAAGGTTGTCTACATAGATACAAATGAAAAGTCAGGCTACGATGTGCGAATAGAGTCAGAGGTAGACGGATTCAAATTTACACACATTTATGAGCACATGATTAAATGGAATTGTGAGGTTGGGGACTGGATAGATACAGGAATCATCATAGGATGGGTAGGTTCAACAGGATATTCTACAGGGCCACATCTTCACTTTGAGTGTCGTGATAAGAACGGAGTTTCTTTCGATCCACTTCCTAGAATGTATGACTACCCTGCTTCTGGTATCTTAATGGCAAACAACAAAATCAAAGCTATTCAAGAAGGTATCAAAAAAGTAAAAGTAGGATTACTAGGTATCAAAAACAACAATGACAAAAAGTCTTGATCAAAATGCTTATGACGAGCTAACAAAAGATGAACTATTCGATATGGCAGAGGGTCATATCAGGTCTATTAGATTCAATAAAGACGACACTGTAACTGTAACAACAACAGGTACAGACGTTTGGTTTACAGAACCTACTTTAGAAAAAGCTCTTGAAAAATTAATTATCCACAAGAAGATTCGGGAATAGGGTGTATAATAAAATAGAAGTAGTGTGTAGAGGTGTTGGGTGGAGTAAGTCGCTTTTCCTTTGTGAAAGGTTTCCTAGGTAGACACGCTCCCTTGAACAACCCAGTCGACGGAGAATGTTCAGCCCAACACCCCTGCACATTACAAAGATATTGAGAGTTGATGAAGGGGGGCTATAAACTAGTTGTGTGAACGAGGTTAAGTAGTATGAAGTTTGTAATCAGGAAACACACCCTACAAGCAAAGGTGCAAGTCCTTTCCTCCCTCCACCAGCTCTCAACAAAGGAGGTGATCTTTGCAAAAACGCAATCGACATCACAAGAAACCGAAATCGAAAGGTGGGAAGAGGTATGTCAACGGACACTGCAACATCGTCAGCGTCCCAGTATCAAATCATCGAGCATGGCATACTCTCTTTGAGAATCTTTCACCGCAAGAAATCTGTGCAATCATAAACCAAATCTGGCTTGATCCAGAGTACAAGTTTACATGCACAAAACGTGAGCATGGAAATTCAAGGAGGAAGCAAGATGTACAAGATGAATAAGATCGAAAAAGCATGCCAAATTATTGGCGTAGATACATTCACCCTCTTTCAGCTCGCTTTCGAGTGGTTCAGAAAGAAAAGTGACCCTGAGTGTGCGAGGTTGTTTCACAACGGCTACCTCAACGGCTCACGTCCCCCAAACTTCGTTCTCAACTACTGTGATGCAGTGATTGAGAAGGATAAAGAACCCGATTGGCCAGCACGTCTCGTGCCAATCAGGTAACCAACTGCCCTCTTCGGAGGGCTTTACTTATCCACAGGTGAGAGTAAATTTTATGCTAAAATAAATCAGGAACTAAAAAAGGAGGAACTATGAGTCCCTTAGAACAAACAGCAAAGTATCTTGACTGTTCTGAACAGCAAGTGTTCAAGTTGGCGGCTAAAAGTCGTCCTGAAGACAATGTGTCGTACATGGGGGAGTTTCGCAAATACACACGAACCAATCGTGTTCCGATGTTCGTCTTGGAGTACTGCATCTCCATTAACAAACAAGCCACACTTTTTGAGGTATGAAAGATGGACAAACCTACGAAAGCAGCGAACATTCTCGGCGTAACAGTCAAATGTCTCTTCGAGATCGCAAGCGAGAAACACAAACACCGCAACGAAAACATAAAGTGGCGGCAAGTATACAAGAAGTACAAAAACGTTGGCATTACGATGCTTTTCGTTTCTGAATTCTGTGACGAAGTGATCCGATACCATGAACAAAGATACAGAAGCCTTAAACCCTGTATCTAAACCCCTGCCCTCTATATGAGGGCATTACTACGGATAATAGTCTCGTAGGGAGCGAGAGCGGTCTGTAAAACCGTTGGCTTCGGCCCCTGTTGGTTCGACTCCAGCTTATCCGAATGAAAAACGAAAAACAACTCATATTTCTATTAGCTGTCGGTCTTGTCCTTGCAATACATGTAGCAGGGGCAGCACTTTACCTTATCCACAGGACAATTTTTAATTAGGTGGTATTATTATTTCATGAGAGAGAAGTTATATTGTCATGGATGTAATAAAGTGCTAAGCCCTTACAAAAAGAAGTGGTGTAGTGGTGTATGTCAAGATGGAGTAAGATATCGAACAAGACACAAGATTGAGACTCAGAAAAACATGTCTGATTACTGGAACAGAAGACTTCAAAGCGGAAACATTAACTTCACCACTTTTGTAAAAGAGATTAATTTGTTAAAATAAATATATGAAAACAATTAACGCATTTCTCTCTGGGAAAAAAAGTTACATTGTAGGGCTTCTTATGATTGCTCTTGGTTACGCTACAGGCGATAATCAGGTCATTCTTGAAGGTCTTGCTGTAATTTCAATTCGCGCTGGGATCAAAAAAGCTGAATAGCTGATTGCACTCACAGCGCCACAATTATTATGTGTTTATCGTCCATGACTAACACGGTGCTGTGGCTGTAGTCCGTTATCTGGCTACATCTGGTTCAAGAGTATTCTCTTTAACGTCACAGAGCCACCTTCGGGTGGTTTTCTGTTTATCCACAGGCTGATCTAAAAACTAATGTATAATAAAAACGTAGTCACATTAGTCCGTGTCTACATTCAATACAGAAATTGACGCTTGACTGGTAATTAAGTGTCGATAAGAGAAATGCCCATATGGGTGTTTTTCTTTGCTCACAGGCCAGTTTTGCGTTAAATATGCTACTATTAGGACAGCCCTGTCGAGGGCACTTAATAGTAAATCTTAAATAGATTTCTTTAATTACACAAAGCCACTTGTCACAATTCGGGTGGTTTTTGTGTTAAAATTAAGAAAATACTTTCTAAACAGAGGTCAAGTTAAGTTAAGTTAAAAAGTATTATGAAAAAAGAAAAGATAGTGATTGGTGGGTATATTATTCACGGATATGAGTTTACTAATTTTGAGAAACTTTCTGGTAAATTACTTACATTGATAGATTCAATAGGTTTACAGGAAACTCAAAACAAAGCACTAAAAGATTTGATCAAACAAGAAGTTTGGGGTCTTTGGGAGGATCCCCACAGAATATATAAGTATGTTATGAAAGAGGATGATGATGGTTATGAACTAGAGGGGTATAAGCAGGTAGATTAATAGCAGATTGACCTCTGTTTAAAGAATATTTATGTCATATCATTTAGTACCAGAAGAAGATACAAAGCCACACAATTTAAGTAAAGATTGTTGGTGTGAACCCGCTATTCAGGTTTCTGATGAAGAAGGGATGTTGGATGAGGCCTTATATGTTCATAATCCTCCATATGAATAAATTATCCACAAGTGGTTTTTTGTTGTCATGGTAAAATATTGGAATGAAATACTTATCTTTATTTAGTGGAATAGGAGGTTTTGAATTAGGAATACAACAAGCATATGAACATTTACAAAATGATACGAGTACAGGGGGATTTGGACAAGAGGAAAGTATACCTATCGGACGAGTGCCAAACGCTAGCAGCAAACCCAACCAGCGACAACATCCCTCGTGTATTGGTTTCTCCGAAATCGACAAATACGCCACACAAATTTATCAAAAACACTTCCCTAACCACAAAAACTATGGAGACATTACAAAAATCGATGAAAAATCTTTACCAGACTTTGACCTACTTGTCGGTGGCTTCCCCTGCCAATCCTTTTCAATTGCTGGAAAGCGAGGAGGCTTTGAAGACACTAGAGGTACAATGTTCTTTGAAATCGCTCGGATTGTTAGGGAAAAACAACCACGCCTTTTATTGCTTGAGAACGTTAAGGGGCTTCTATCTCACGACAAAGGGAAAACATTCACTACCATCATCTCCACGCTTGATGAATTGGGGTATGACTGTCAATGGCAAGTGCTTAACAGCAAAAATCACGGAGTCCCACAAAACAGGGAAAGAGTGTTCATTATCGGACATCTTAGAGGAACAAGTAGACCCGAAGTATTTCCTTTCGGAGAAAGCAACCCAAGAACTCTTGAGCAAGTTATAGCAGGAGGTCAGGGGAATAGAGTGTATAAAACAAGTGGTGTCGCTTGTACTCAAGCAAGTCAAGCTGGAGGTAGGGGTGCAAAGACAGGGTTATATACAGAAGATAATTCTAAAATCAGAAGACTAACACCTCTTGAATGTGAAAGACTACAAGGTTTCCCAGATGTAGAAAAAAGTGTTATACTACAAGTATGCACAGAGAATCTAAACAACCATGCTTATGTGGAAGACCAAAGTCGCAAGTTGCAAAAACTTGTTGGGAATGTAGAAAAAAACAACTCACAAGAAAATGTAAAATCTGCGACAGAAAGTTTACTTACAAGCAATCAACAAATAAACAAACCTGCTCAACCAGATGTGCTTATAAACTGCGTGGAAAACGGAGTGGAGATACACAGTCAAGGAAAATTACTCTTAAATGCGAGTGGTGTGGCAAAGAAAAACTGGTCTCCCCAGCATATGGGGATAGACGATTTTGTTCAACTGGTTGCTGGGATAAACACAACATTGGAGCAAATAACCAAGCATGGAGAGGTGGAATTACATCTGAACGAGGAATGTTTGATTCTTCAAAAGAATGGAAAGAAGCTCGTAAGACTGTGTGGAAAAGAGATGACGCAACTTGCAGAAGATGTAAAGAAAGATTCAACCACACTCAAAAAACTTTTGAAGTCCATCACATCAGACCATTCCGACATAAAAAGTTTAGAACAAAGATTAATAACCTTGTTCTCGTTTGTAATCCTTGCCATAAGTGGATTCACTCCAAAAGAAATACAAAATCAAAGTATTTGCACGATTGAAATAAAATCTAAATTAGGTTGGACTTTTGGTGTATCAGATACTCAAAGATATAAATGCTGTGGCAATGCTGTAACAGTAAATGTTATTAGAGATATAATGATAAAATATAGGAATGAATAACCAACCACATGTCTTTGTCTCCCTCAACAGAGAAAATATAGAGGCTTACACCCCTAAATATGCAGTGGATATAATACTTCCCTATATCCCAAAAGATAAGATTATATGGTCTCCCTTTAGCAGAGATGAGCATAATTTTGCTGATTATTTAAGAGATAAGGGTTACACAGTTTATAATACGCATTACAACCCAGAAACAGGAGAGGGTGATGACTTTTTAACATACGAGCCAGATTTCGAGTTTGATATCATTTTAGACAACCCACCATTCAAAGGAAAGTCTAAATATGTAGAGAGAGCAATTTCGTTTGGAAAACCTTTTGCTTTATTTTTACCTTTTAACTCTTTTGGAGATAATGGAATACCAAAATTATTTATGGAATATAATTTAGAGCCACAGCTTTTAATTCCCGATAAAAGAACAGAGTTTGAAAACCAAGAAAGTAAAGGTATTTCATTTAAGACTGTTTATATTTGCAATGAAATTCTGCCTAAGCAGATAATTTTCACTAAACTAAATAAGTAATGCAAGGAATCTCCACACAACTAAACCTT
>Ga0208767_1003692_pt1 | contig 11035 bp, 8 predicted proteins | sample VirMetDEL_Mar_21_FD_184514 | JGI IMG/M metagenome (GOLD analysis project Ga0208767, IMG submission 184514) | Aqueous microbial communities from the Delaware River and Bay under freshwater to marine salinity gradient to study organic matter... | ecosystem: Environmental > Aquatic > Marine >... | reverse complement strand
AAACATGATGGAAACTATGATGGACTCCTTGCCAAAGTAAGAAATTTTGATTGGACTATTTCTGAAAATGGAACATATGACATTACTTTATCTTTAATTAGTGTAGGTGATGTTATTGAATCTCTAAAAACGAATATCCCCCCAACAAAGGAAGCTATTGATTTTTTAAAAGTAATAGCTAATTCGGTTGAATTTTCACAAATTGTGAATGACACAAGTCGTACAAGTGGAAACTTGATTCCTTCAAACAATTCCATACTAACATATCTCTCCAGCTTTATTATCTCAGACACAATATCGAGAACTGAGTGGTCGGATGGATTTAAACCCTTTGATAATACCAGATCCCCAAATAGTAAAGGAAGATTTGTAAAACTTGATGGACTTTCTAAAATGAGAGTAAATGAAGAGTACGATATATTATCTACAAAAACAAAAGAAGCAGATAAAAAAGCAAGTGAAAAAATAGCGGAAATCATTGAACAATACAAAGAACATATTAATAGTGGAGATGTTATTTTTAAGGCCCAAACATCAACCCAGAAATATAGATCCGACTTTACCGTAGATAAAGAGATTATTATAACAAAAGACCTAACTCCTTCAGAAGTAAAGGATCTCTTTAATTCCTCATTAGTGAGATTTACTGTAAAGGGTGCCATTCCTTCTTCCACTACACCACCCCCAAATACTCCACAAGATTTATCTAGTTCTGGACCTAAAGAGGTTTTTGTAATGAATTATGTAGATGAAGAGGAGGGTGGTAGATTTTCAGTTAGTTCATATTATATGAGGTTAGGGCATCTATTACAATATATAAATAACACCATAATCCCCATAGAAAAAAATACCGATGAAAAGATCATAAAAATAAACACAGATCAATTTTCTTCAAACCGTATGTATAAGTTTCCATTCCAACATTCCCATAATCCAAGGGTATGTTTAGTAAGATCATCATACCCTATAGGTTTGGATAAAACCACCACCCCAAACACCGTTGAATACCAAAAGGCCCTACCAGATCTTCCTCTTTGGTTTAAAAAAGGAAATGACTATGCTTACTTGATGAATATTTATATTAATTTTCACCAAATCCGATCTAGTATAAATGATAATTTAGATGAAGAAGGAAATTTATCTTTGTTTGATTTTTTATCTTCTTTATGTACTGCTATAAATAAAGCTTTAGGTGGAGTTAATAACCTAGAACCCGTTATTGAAGAAGAAACAAATACTATTAAAATAATAGATGGAAGTTATGTATCTGATGAACCCCCTGCTGATGATTATACTTTAGAATTATATGGATATAATACCCCAACCTCCTCCTCTAACTTTGTTAGAAATTTCTCAGTTAAATCTACAGTAAGTAAAGAATACGCTTCAATGATATCAATTGGTGCTACAGCTGCTGGATATACTAAAGGAATGGAAGCAACTATGTTTTCTAAATGGAATACAGGAATTACAGATAGATTTAAAGAAGAATACGTGCCAAATAATGAGGAAACCCCTCCTACAGGCAGTGCTAATGAAGCTGTTAGAAATTATATAACTGAGGTACTATTGAAAGACCTTTCACGTAATGAAAAAAAAGATGGAGGGTTTTTTCTAGATACTGAACTTATAAATTCCCAAGTAAATATCGCTACTGAGTTTTACAAATACTGTCAATTCGAATTCCAACAAAAAAACCCTAAATATGGCTCTCCAATTATAGGATTTGTTCCTATAAATTTAAATTTATCCATGGATGGGATATCTGGAATGAAGATATATAATGCTGTAAGAACAAGTACAAGATTTTTACCTAAAAACTATACTGATTCTTTACGTTTTATAACAAAATCCGTAAACCATAAATTAAGTAATAATGATTGGGAAACCTCTATTGACACTGTAGTAATTCCTGAAAACTACGATAAAAAAGGGGAAGCAATAATTTTACCTTATAAGGAAAGATTTGAAGAAGTAGAACGAATTTTAAGAGAATGCGTTGACTTGATAAATGCCCCTAAACCATCAGGACCATTAGCTAAAACTAGAACAAACCCTAATGAAGGATTTTCTACAGGAATAGACCCTGCTCCCACAATTAATCCTAATAAAATAGGTGCTTCTGGGGCTACAAACACTCCAGTATACTTAAAAACAAAAATTGATTTAAGAGATTCTAGTAAATCCCAAGTATTAGACTTATTTAAACAAGGTAAATTAATCCAAATAGGGGATGCAAATCTAAACCCAAAATATTTTGCTAAAGGAAATAGCAAATTACAATCAGTAGTAGAATTAGATAATAAATATTATCTTGAAAAAAAAGCAGGACAACAATTTTTTGAATGGTCTAAGGCTATGAGACAACGTAACATCCCATTTTTAGTATCCTCAGCCGTTAGATTTGGTAAAAATACAGGGGCAGGACCACATGGGTATGGAGTAGCTGTAGATTTTAGTAATCTTTACCAATTAGTGGGTGGAAGTACAAATCCTAACGTTAATAAAAATGCTAGAATAGAATATGACATTTACTCTAAAATAGCTGGTTTAGGAACTATATATGGGTGGTATAACCCATGGAGACTATCAGATAGTAGAGTAGGAACAAATTCAAATGGGGACCCTTTTATAGATGAAATGTGGCATTTCGAATATTGGGGACCCGCAGAATAAAAAAATAAAAACATAATGTATTATCCAAAATCCCAAATAAAAAATAATTTATATACCAACGGAGACGAATATGTTTTGTCTACCACCCAACAAAGTTATAAAGGATATTATTATGAAACTTCCAACGGAGGTAAATATACTGGTAAATTTCCGGATGATGGTAGTAATATATTACTTATTGAATTAACCCCCTCATCTGATGCACCTGGTAAAAATAATCCCATATTAACATTAGCTATATCTCAATATAATACTAACATACAACCCGAAAGATTCCTCCCTCTACCCATCCAAACTCTACCAACTCAAAAAGATAAGGATTTAGGATCATTTCCAAGATATTTTTGTAAAAAAACCAATGAAAATCTCTACATAGAAATAAACAAAGAACAATTTACAAAACTACAAAATAGAGACAAAACAATTGCTTGGGATTTATACACCTCACTTCAAGTAATATGGCAAATAAAAGGTGGTAAAACTCAAACATATAATGCAAACAAAAACAATATTACCTTAATAGAACAAAGAAATAAATGGTATGGTTTTGTAAAATATTTTAAAGATAACTTTTTAAAATATTATTTGGAATCATAAAAAATATATCGTATATTATGAGATATGTTTTGGATTATAGAAACTGAATCTCAACTTGATATATTTAGAAGACAAGGCTTTAAAGAAGCATTTGTTGAGATAATACCCTTCTCCCCAAACATACATCCAACACTCAACCCTGTATCATTAGTTTACATTAGACCGCTAGTAAACGCGAATAAAGGCTATATGATATGCCTTCAACACAACGACACATTTCATTTAGAATATAGCAGTATACAGCAGGTACTAGCAGATATTGCGACAATATATGTTAGAGATAAAAAAGAATTTCTACATTATTTCTTTCATAAATCTTGCCACACCACACCCCTCCCCCCTCCTCCGTATATACATGAATATACACAAACTCATGAATTTTACTATAGGAAATACCCAAACCAAACTAACATAAATTGTATAATACCTCTTGTTAAACATTATGAATATTGTGAGGAGTTATTCTCTAACCTTGAATTCCAAAACCCATCAAGTTTTAGAGATAAAGCAGACTTGGTGTTTAATTTAATAGAAAAAAATGGTTTAAAACTCAACCAAGAAGTTTACAACAAACATTTTAACTTTGAAGCTCAAGGTTATGTCTATACCCAATATAATTTAGACACAACAACAATGAGACCCTCAAATAAATTCGGTGGCATTAACTTTGCAGCTTTAAATAAAAACAATGGAGAGAGAGAAGCATTTATACCACATAATGATTTTTTCTTAGATATAGACATCAGTGCTTATCACCCCACATTACTAGCCAAAGTAATAGGATTTGAATTTCCTGAAGGAGATATTCATCAATCATTTGCTGAAATGTATGGTGTGGATTACAAAAAGGCTAAGGAATTAACATTTAAACAATTATATGGTGGAGTATTTAAACAATATGAACATTTAGAATTTTTTAGTAAGGTTAAAGAATATACTAATAAATTATGGGAAGAATTTAAAAGTAAAGGATATATAGAGTGTCCTATATCAAAACATAGATTTGATAAGGATAGACTTGAGAATATGAATCCTCAAAAACTTTTAAATTATTTACTCCAAAACTTGGAAACTTCAAATAATGTTCTTATATTATATAAAATCTTAAAATTATTAAGAAATAAAAATACTAAATTAGTATTATATGTGTATGATTCTTTTTTATTAGATGTAGATAAGGAGGAGAAAGATACTATTAAACAAATATTAGACATATTTAAAAACCACAAATTAAATATTAAAATTAAAAAAGGAAAAAATTACAATTTTTAAAACAAGTTATGAACCAAACTTTCACACCCTTTGAACATATGTATCACCAGTATGATTTTGATACGTTTGATAACATTAGTTCAATGAATAATAGATTATTCTGTACATTTACTCAATTAGACGACCTAGATACACTTATTTATGAGGTGTCTAATAGCTATGATGTTTTATATAAAAAGATATTTGTTCTTCAAGTTAAAAGCAATGAAGAATATGTTATCACATATAATGTTGATCAGGGCAACATTTCTTCAATCCCTAAAAATACAATATTAGTTCATAGAAAAAAAGAAACTAATACTCTTTATACAATAAATGCATTAAATACTCTTATTAAAAGCCTCAATGAAGGGATTGTAGACACTAAATTCCCAATTGATTGGCAGCATTATAGAAATTGTATTTTATTAACTCAACATAATGAGTTAAAACAACTAAACACTAAAATTTATAAGATAATAAATCTTTAAAAAAGTTTGGTTAAGAAGATAAAGGTTATTATATTTAGTTATACATTATAAAAAACAAGTTATATTATGGATTTAAGCCTAATTAAAAAGAAGATGGAGGCTCTCCAACCTCAACAAAAGAAAAAGGAGTATGAAAAAATAGATTACACTAAAGTCTATTGGAAACCCAAAACCGAAGGTAAACATCAAGTTCGTATTGTCCCTTCTAAGTTTAACAAAGAATGGCCTATTCAAGAAGTCCAACTTCATTATGGATACGCTAAATTTCCTATCTATGCTTTAACTAACTGGGAAGAAAAAGACCCAATTGTAGAATTTGTTAAAGAATTACGTAAAACTAATGAATCCAAAAATTGGAAATTAGCTAAACAACTTGATCCTAAAATGAGATATTTTGCGCAAGTTGTAGTTCGTGGAGAAGAGGATAAAGGAGTTCGTCTTTGGGAATTTGGTAAAAATGTCTATCAACAATTGTTAAGTGTTGCTGATGATGAGGATTATGGTAATTTTACTGATGTTTCTGAAGGATTTGATTTTACAGTAAATGTAGAACCAGGAGAAATGAATGGTCGTTCTTTTCTTAAGATTGCATCAATCTCACCTAAACGTAAAGAATCCCCACTTAGTAAGGATGCGGATGAGGTGAATGAGTGGTTAGAAAATCAAGATAATGTTTTAGACCTACAAAAACCATTTAAAAAAGATTTTGATTCTTTAAAAAAGATTCTTCAAAATTTCCTTAACCCTGAAGAAGCTGAAGATGAAATTATTTCTGAAACTCCATCTGGGTTTGATGATGATGTTAAGGAAACACCTAAATCAAATTATTCTCTTTCAACTAAAAAAGATTCAAAAGCTCCTGTAGATAAATTTGATGAGTTGTTTGATGATGAGGAAGAGGATGATGGTTTACCCTTTTAATAAATAAAAATAAGTTATGGCTAGAAAGAAAAAATCTTTATCGGAAGCAGTCTCCTCTGAACTTAAAAAAGGATTTGACCTTGATGGATTCAAGGAAAAAAAAGGACTCAATTCAAATGTTAAATTTAAAGACCAAGAATGGATCCCACTATCAGATGCTTTTTCAGATGTATTATCAGTTCCAGGTATTCCATTAGGTCACATTGTATTGTTGAGAGGTCATTCAGATACAGGTAAAACTACCGCGTTACTAGAAGCAGCTGTTGCTGCCCAAAAACGTGGTATTATGCCTGTTTTCATTATTACAGAGATGAAATGGTCTTGGGAACATGCAAAAATGATGGGATTAGAAGTGGAAGAAGTTGTTGATGAAGAAACAGGTGAAATTTTAGATTATAAAGGTAATTTTCTTTATGTAGATAGAGAAACTATTCATACTATTGAAGATGTAGCTGCATTTGTTTTAGATTTAATAGATGAACAAAAGAAAATGAATCTCCCAGTAGATTTAATATTTTTATGGGATTCAATTGGTTCAGTACCATGTGAAATGTCTGTTAAATCAAACAAAAATAACAATGAGTGGAACGCTGGTGCGATGTCAACCCAATTTGGAAATAACGTTAACCAACGTATTACTTTATCACGTAAAGAATCTTCACCATTTACCAATACTTTAGTTTGTATTAACAAAGTATGGACACAAAAACCTGCAACTCCAATGGGTCAACCTAAGTTGATGAATAAAGGAGGATTTGCAATGTGGTTTGATGCTACTTTTGTAATTACATTTGGTAATGTTGCTAACGCTGGTACATCTAAGATTAAAGCAATCAAAGATGGTAAACAAGTTGAATTTGCTAAACGTACAAATATTCAAATTGATAAGAACCACATCAATGGTGTTCAAACTAAAGGTAGAATTGTTATGACCCCTCATGGGTTTATTAATGATGATGAAAAAGCTCTTAAACAATATAAAAAAGATCATACTGCTGATTGGAAAAAGATATTAGGAGGAGAAGATTTTAATATTATAGAAGAAGACTCACCAGAAATGGATATCGAGTCTTTTGCTGAAGAACCACAATAAAATATGAGCAATAAAGATTTATTAAAAATTTTGGACAATGTCCAAGAGCAAGGGGATGATACTCCTAAAGAAAGACGAGTACTATTAATAGATGCCTTAAATCTATTCTTTAGAAATTTTACAATAATTAATGCTGTAAATGAAAAAGGAGCACATATAGGAGGATTGGGAGGATTCCTTCGATCTTTAGGAGCTATGATTAGGCAAATTGAACCCACTGAAGTTTATATAGTGTGGGATGGAGTTGGATCTTCAAATAATAGAAAAAATATTATTCCCGAATATAAATCTGATAGAAATGTCTCAAGAGTAACTAATTGGGAGGTTTTTGAATCCCATGAGGATGAAGATGATTCAAAAGTTGATCAACTTGTTAGAATCATCCAATATATCAAAACCCTCCCAGTTAGGTCTTTATCTATTGATAAAGTAGAAGCAGATGATATCATAGCATATCTAAGTAGTACTTTACCACAAGATCCAAATGATAGAATTTTTATCGTATCTAGCGATAAAGATTATCTTCAATTAGTTAATAAGCAAGTTATAGTTTATTCTCCAATAATAAAAAAGTATTTTACAGAAAATTTGGTAAAAGAAAAATTTGGTTTACCACCCCATAATTTTATTTTATATAAAGTTTTAATGGGAGACAATTCTGATAAAATTCCAGGTATTAAGGGATTAGGACCAAAGAAACTATATAAGATGTTTCCTGAATTAAAAGGGGATGAGATAAGTTTAGATGATTTACTTTTAATAAGTGAAAATAAATTAAAAGATCATGTTATATATGCTAGAGTTTTAAGTGATCCTGGAGCATTAGAGAAGAGATATAAAGTAATGGATCTTAAAAAACCAATGATAGATGAAGAGGATAAAAAATACATAGACCAGTACGTAGCAAATTATAAACCTGAATATCATCCTCAACATTTTCTTAAAATGTATGAACAAGATAGGTTGGGGAATTTAATTAGAAATGTTAACGTATGGTTAAAAGATCGTTTTGAAAGTTTAAAATAAGTATTAACATTAAAAAAATAAGTTTTGACATTACAAAGTATAGATCAATATGGACCTCAGTTCCAAATAAAGGTTATTTCATCCCTCCTTACTCATAAAGATTTTCTTGTTAACATACATGATATTCTAGATGAAAATGATTTTGGAAGTGATGCAAATAAATGGATCATTAAAAATATTTTAAAATACTATGCAAAATATCATACTACCCCGAGTATGGATATTTTAAAAGTTGAATTAAAAAAGATAAAAAATGAAGTTTTACAAATCTCAATTAAAGAACAGTTAAGAGCAGCATATCAATCATCTGAAGAAGATTTAGAGTATGTAAAAGAAGAATTCTCTACATTTTGCAAAAACCAGCAACTTAAAAAAGCATTACTTAAATCCGTAGATTTACTCCAAGCAGGTGATTATGATTCTATTAAACTAATGGTTGAAGGCGCGTTAAAAGCAGGACAAGATAAAAATATAGGACATGAATATAATAAAGATGTTGAGTCTAGATACCGTGAAGATAATAGAATTACTATTCCTACTCCTTGGCCTGAAATAAATGAGTTAATACAAGGTGGGTTAGGAAATGGAGACTTTGGTCTAATATTTGGTAACCCAGGTGGAGGTAAATCATGGTCATTAGTTGCATTAGGTGGGTTTGCTGTTAAAATGGGTTATAATGTAGTTCATTATACTTTAGAATTAGGAGAAGATTATGTTGGGAGAAGATATGACTCTTTCTTTACCCATATCCCAGTAAATAAAATTTCAGAGGAAAGAGATAAAGTTGAAAGTACTGTTGAGATGTTAGAAGGTGAATTAGTTATTAAAGAATTTCCAACAGGACGTGCAACTATTACAACTATTGAAGCACATATACAAAAACTCAAATCACTAGGACTTGAACCAGATTTAATAATCATTGATTATGTTGACCTTTTAAAATCAAAACGTAATTCTACAGATCGTAAGTTTGAAATTGATGATATTTATACAAGCACCAAGGGTTTAGCTCGAGAACTTAACACACCAATTTGGAGTGTATCCCAAGTTAATAGAGCTGGCTCAAAGGATGATATAATTGAGGGTGATAAGGCCGCAGGATCATACGATAAAATGATGATTACAGATGTTGCAATCTCACTCTCCAGGAAGAAAGAAGATAAAGTAAATAATACAGGAAGATTCCACATAATGAAGAACCGTTATGGAATGGATGGGATTACCTATCAAATCCAAGCAGATACTTCAACAGGACATTTCCAAATAACCCAGGAGTATGATGAAGATTCATCTCCTCCTTCTTCCTCCTCAAGTTCATCCAGTTCACTTAACATAGACAAATTTGATAAAGAACATTTATCAAGAGCATTTTTTGAACTTAACTCTTAATTAAAAATGAAAAAAGACATTTTAAAAGAACGTATCCCTTATAAACCCTTTGAGTACCAACAAGCAGCAGACTATTGGCTCCAACAAAATCAAGCACATTGGTTACCTACAGAGGTACCACTTGCAAACGATTTAACAGATTGGAATCAAAACTTAAGTAAAGTTGAAAAAAATATTATTGGTTCAATTTTAAAGGGATTTGCACAAACTGAAACTGTAGTAAATGATTATTGGACAGGATTAGTAACAAGTTGGTTTAGAAAACCTGAAATTATAGCAATGGCAACAACGTTTGGTGCTATGGAAACTATTCACGCTGAAGCATACTCATTACTAAATGAAACATTAGGTTTAGATGATTTTAGTGAATTTATGGAAGATGAAACCACAATGGCTAAAATTGAAAATTTAATGGATGTTAGGGATAGTTTTAAAGGTGAACCTGACTGGCATGAAGCTGCAAAATCTTTAGCTATATTCTCAGCATTTACTGAAGGCGTTAATTTATTTAGTTCATTTGCAGTATTACTTTCATTTAAACTAACAAATAGACTTAAGGGAGTTGGTCAAATAGTTGAATGGTCAATTAGAGATGAATCTTTACATTCAAATGCAGGTTGTTGGCTATTTAGAACAATGATAGAAGAACATCCATCACTTAAAACACCTGAACTAGAGGCAGCAATAAATGAAGCAGCACTTTTATCTTTACAATTAGAGCTTGATTTTATTGAAAAGGTATATGAGATGGGCGATTTGGAAGGATGTTCAAAATATGACTTAACAAACTTTATCAAACATAGAGTAAATACTAAACTAGGTGATTTAGGATATAAAGGAATTATAGATGGAATTGACCCAACATCTTTAGAAAGAATGAAATGGTTTGATGCTTTATCTGCAGGAAAACAACATACAGATTTCTTTGCAAATAGAGTAACAAATTATTCTAAGGGTCATATGGAGTGGAACGCAAATGATATATTTTAAAAAATGGATAACAATTTAATAGCAGATTACAAACAATGGGAACGAGGTAAAGATTATCCTGAACATATGGATGAAGTAGCTTTATCTACAATTTCCAAAGGTTATCTTTTGCCTGGAGAAACTCCTAAAAAAGCATATAAAAGAGTAGCTAATGCAATTGCTGAAAGACAAAACCGACCAGATTTAGCTAACAAATATTTTAAAATTATTTGGAATGGATGGCTTGGACTTGCTTCACCAGTCCTATCAAACACAGGTACTGATCGTGGGCTTCCTATATCATGTTTTGGTATTGATACTCCTGATAGTATTCGGGGAATTGGATTAACAAACGCAGAACTTATGCGTCTTACATCTTACGGAGGAGGAGTTGGAATCTCATTAAGTAGAATTAGACCACGTGGAACTGAAATCACAGGAAATGGTAAATCAGAAGGGGTAGTTCCTTGGGCTAAAATCTATGACTCTACAATCATAGCTACCAACCAAGGCTCAGTTAGAAGAGGAGCAGCCTCAGTTAACTTAGATGTTAATCATCCTGATATTAAAGAATTTTTACAAATTCGTAGACCAAAAGGTGATGTAAATAGACAATGTCTTA
>Ga0208767_1003691_pt1 | contig 11035 bp, 28 predicted proteins | sample VirMetDEL_Mar_21_FD_184514 | JGI IMG/M metagenome (GOLD analysis project Ga0208767, IMG submission 184514) | Aqueous microbial communities from the Delaware River and Bay under freshwater to marine salinity gradient to study organic matter... | ecosystem: Environmental > Aquatic > Marine >... | reverse complement strand
TGAGAGCATTCTAGTTCTCCCGCCTTTTTTGTACTTGACCTTCATGGCTTAGTTGTTGTGTTCTTTGTTGAATCTGCGATTGATAGATTTTTCTACAGACTTGTTGTTTAGACGTCGTTTTTCATTCTCTACTCCAGGGTCCTTTCTTTTCTTTCTGGGGTTGAAGTAGTGTTTGTTCATTTATTCGTAAGCTCCGCAGCCTTTGCCTTGACACCCAGCTCCTTTGCTAGCGGACATTCTTCTCTTCGCTGCTCTTGCAGCTTTGCGTGCTTTTTTTGAAGCCTGGCGCATGGCCTTGCCGCCAAATATTTTAGCCAACCCTTTTCTCTTCTTTCTTGCCTTCTTTCTTCTTTGGTCAGCAATATATCTATCAATACCTGCTTGACCACGGTTGCGGTACTTCGCGGGTATCATCCCCTTCTTGTCTTCTTTCTCTTGCTTAGCTTCTTTCCTGGCAGCAGCTTTATCAATCTTCTTCTGCTCCTTTTTGGATGCACCTTCCATGCTGAAACCTATAGCAGGAGAGGTTGATTCTTTTTCCTTCTTAGGATCTCCATTTCTGCCGCCTGCGCTGTATCTCATGCCTTTGCCTCCAGCAGCAACGAATCTGTGTGCACCAACTTTCGAAGATAGCTCCTTGTCATATCTAAGCGGCCTGCCAGCCGCTTCGCTTGCTTTCTTTTCGGCAGCGGCTTTTTCGTCTCCAGCAAGAGTAGAGTATATGCGCTCCCCTTCTTTAAGTTCTCTTCTTGTTACTTTTGGCATTATGATGCGATAAATAGTTCTACGTCACAGGCAGCTGTGTTGGCTTGCCCTTTGATTGAGTCTAGGTTTGCGAGTGTTGCAGTAGCAGCACCTGAGTCATTGTTTGCATCCATAGTGGTGTCGAACAACACAAAGGACTCCCCAGCAGGGAGCTTCACAAAGTACTCGTCATCTGCCGCTGTCATTCTCAGTGTTACAAAGTTAGTGAGATCAGTGTTTGTGATTCTGATATAGTCTACAGAGCCATCTGCAAACTGCCCAGCAGCTGCATTTGTGTCAAACAAGATCAAAGACTGCTCTGCAGTACCTACAGAAACAACCCTTTGATTGAGCTGAGTGACACCAGTGATGTCTACTGTATTGGTTACGGATCTATCTGATCCGTTGAGCTTGATTTTTTCGCTTATCGTAACTGAAAGTGTAGCCATTATCTAGGGAGTCTTGCACCGAGCATGGCTCTGAGAAGCCTGAAGTCCTCAGCGTCAAGTCTGTTGTTGTTGTTTTTATCGAGCCTCTTCTGGTTGCCAACGAGTCTTCCACCACCAGGGTAGATTCTCATTCCGTCTCTAGCCGTTGTCAGGGTATCCATCTGTTCGTTGAGTTCTTGCTCTTGCTGAGCACGTCTACGACCACCAAAGAGGTTGCCAAGTCGCGAAGCTTTCTGAAGTATACCTTTACCCTTAAGTCCCTGAAGCGCTGCTCCCAAGCCACCCTTGGCTTTAATAGCTCCAGCCAGAGCAGGGGCGCCAAACGCAGCACCAGCTGCCAGTCCAGCACCTATGCCAATCTTCTTGGCTCTGTCTTTCTGTACGTTTCTGAGGTAGTCAAGTCTCTCTTGAGACTGAGGTCCAGCTTCGTTGAGCTTACCTTGTCTGGCAAGCTTCTTAAGGTATCTTTTTTCCGCTCTAAGTGCTTTACCCTTACCCTTTCCAAAAACACCTGGCCTTCCAAAGGCCATGTTTATGCCACCTCCAGCACCAGACTTGTCCTCAAACTTATCCTGAGAGTTGCCAAACAAGCCACCGCGTCTGTATTCCCTAATGGTTCTCATGCGTCTTTTCGTTTGACGCAAATATAATCACTTATTTTTTAAGGATTCTGAACCTCCCACCATCACGGTAGAGTCCAGCAGTCTTTGCAGCACCCTTGATAAGGCCAGACTTGATATACCCAGTACCTCTCTCCTCAAGAATGCTATTCAAAAGCTTTTTGGTGTCCAGCCCGTAGTTGTCACGCAGACCCCCAACGACATCCTTGATCTCTCCAAGGTTTTCAAAGGCTTTTGAAATACCACCACTAACATCACCCTTCTCTTCTGGAGAAAGCTTCTGAACAAAATCAAGTAGAGATCTCATCTCATCATCACTCATCCCCTGAAGCCTCTCATAATCCAACCCTTCAAGGTTTTCAAATCCCTGAAGTGGCTTACCCGTAAGGCCTTTTGCTCTAACTATAAAGGCGTCCTTAGGATCTTTGGGTGACTTAGGGTCTGTATCTCTAACAGTTCTCATCGTTGTTTCTTTTTTGATGCTTCTCTTACGATGCTAAGATACTGCTCTGGAGTTTTATTGACTCCTGGCACCTTATACTCCGTCCCATCTCTCTTGCTAGCAAAGAACTCCCTAGTACCCTGCCTACCCAAAAGGTTGGTTAGAGCAGCCACATCGTTAAGGCTGTAATTCCACTGGTCACCAAGCTGAGGCGCGTACTCCTCTGTAAGCTCCACTGCATTCCTGCGCAATGAAGGAGCACCGATGCCTTCCTCCACCCTCATGTCAAAGGCTTTGTCCTGCAGGTCCTTGGAATCAGCAAAGTCCTCCCTGCTGACACCCTTCATGAAAGGAAGATCTTTTATCTCGTTGTACAACTGACCGTACAAACCAGTAGCTGAGCTAGTGGGGTTTATCATAAGTACCCCTCCAAGAGATTCCGCCTGAGCAATACCCCTTCTCAAAGCATCTACATCCAAAGAGTCTGAAGGCTCTTCTGGAAAGGCACCAAAAAACATCGGATTGGGTCTCCCCTTGGTGGGATCCTTGGTAACTCGCATGCCCTTGCGGGCTCTGTACGTCATTCTCATATAGGTACAACTATTCTCGCGCCATAAACATAGAAAGGATTCTCTGCGTATACGCACCAAAAACTAACTTTGGATGCTTATACATGCCTTAGAATCGCTTCGATGCCGTAAAGGTATAAACAAAAATCTTAAAAGTCAAGATTAAAGTAACGCTTAAGCAAAGGTCTCTAAGTTATTGTAAACCAATGAGTTCCATTATTTTGTTTTGAGCTGTCTGCTCTCCAGCTTGCTTTGCAGACTCCATAAAAAGCCCTTCTGCAACTTTTTGAGATCTCGTTTGACCCTTTTTAAGAAGGTCTTTAAGGCTTTTGATGCCCGCTTTAGAAAGGCCTCTTCCAATAAAAAGCGCTTCAAGCAGCAAATCTGGCCTCATTTGAACTGGACCGTCTTCAAAACCATATAGATCCATAGAAATGCTTCTATTTGAAGGAGCCAATTTAGGAATAGCTCTAGCTTCTTTAATAGGGTCTCCGTTTTTTCTTGTAACTCGCATATTGCAAAAGTAAAAAAAACCGCAGTAATGCTTATCGTGGGGATTATATACATCATAGAGCGGTCGGTACGCAGTACCGAAACGGATTTTCTAACCCCACCCCATCAAACTACTTCGTAGTTTGCGCATACATTTCAGCTTTTGCTGGGCTAATCTACTGACTTACAGTCAGTAAGCTAGCTTCATTCGACCACCACATGAGACCGTGTGTTGCATCGTGTTGTCTCGCAGGGTGGGACAATCCCCTACCTCGACTACTGCTTCAACTCTCACCACCCCTTTTAGGGGTGACACCGAAACCGATTTGGTCCTCCTTCACGAAGGCTAACGCACCGATACAACTGGTTGTATCTCAGCGCATTAGCAGCTTCGACTTCCACTACTACTACCGAAGGTAGTGTAGTGAGGACACTGGATGGTAGAGATATGTATTAAATGAAACGAAACTCTATGAGTTTCATTTAATACATTATCTCATGTCAAACTTCAATTTCTCCGACTGCCGTAAGGCAGTAAACCAAGCTTCTTTCCGTCCAACCAAGAGCCGTAAGGCTCTGGCTGTCAAGCTTCTTTCAGAAGCTTTGGACTTCATCAATAACCTCGAAGAGGTTAAAGAGTCTTCGAAGAAGACTGCAACGAAGAAGCGTCGTCGTAAGACGACGAAGAGGACACCTTCACAGAAGGTGGCAGACCGCCAAGACAAAGCGGCTCTCAAGACCAACGAAGTTGGTCCAGTCAAGCCTTCTTCGAAGGCTAAGACAGCTTCGGTAGAAGCTGCTCAAGCATCTCTGAAAGAGATGGATGCCAAGAACGAGGCTTCAAAGTCAGCGAAGCTGAAGGCCAAGAAGGTTGCTTCTGGTGTCAGTGAAACTGACAGGGTAGCTTCCTTGGAAGCTAAGATTGAGGCTCTGACTCAGGTGCTTGCCCTGCACATGGAGTCTACGACTCTGGCCTCTCCTTCCAACGAAGTTGGGTTGGATGGTCTCCCTTTCTAATCCTTCGGATTAGGATTTATGAATCCTTTGCTCTACCTTCGCTTAGAGAGCTGAGTATTTAACTCCCTGAACGTAGTGAAGGGAGGTTAAATACGAAGCCTCTCAAATGTCAAACTTCAATTCAAACCCCATTCCTATGGATATGCAACTGCGCCGTCAGCTTATCGCTGACCTCCTGACTTCTTCGTTCGACCTCGACCTCCTCACCTGCACTGCTGTGTGGGACGAACTCACCTGCGACGAGCAGATGACCTTGGCTGACCTCATCGACTGCTGATATGGACACGAAGCCATGCTCCATCTGCCTTGCAGATTTTGTGCCCACCGACGAAAGTGCGGAAAGCAGGCACACTTGCGAAGAATGCCAACAGGCATTCCAGGTACACTGACGAGTCCTGATTGGACGAAACACCCTTCCTTGCGAACGGCAGTAAATGCTCTGCGACCCCAGCGTGAGTGCGAAAGCATGGGCTGGCCTTGGAAGTGGTGTCTGTATCAACTTCAATTCATCAAAGATGAAACATCATGACCTTATGCTTCTGCGCTACATGAACGTGCAGAGCGGCAACGGATTCTCCGTTGACAAAAACCTTGACGGCTACAACCCCACACGGGAGGCGTATGCAGTGGGCGGAGCGTCCGACTCATGCGAATGCGTGTACAACGACGACTTGTCGTTCAACAAGTTCAAGGGCATCATGGACTTGAAAATCAAGTTCATGGAGAAGAACGAAAGTTACTTCCGTAACGAAGACCCGCTCGGAAATTACCAACAGGTAATTGGTGCATGGGTGAACGATGAAGGTGATGCCTTTATTGAGGTCTCCAACATCGTGTTCGACCGCGACCAGGCGATCGCCTTGGGTAAGGAGCGCGAAGAGGAGGCCATTTGGGACTTCAAAAACAACTGCGAAATCAAACTCACATGAATACATACGAATACTCCTGCTACTACGGCAGGGACCGCGACGACTGGGCCAAGGGTTCGGTCAAGGCAAACTCACTTGATGAAGCCATCAAGGAGGCCATCTCTGAACTCTACGGAACTGGGTACAACCTGAACAAAAGTTCAGTGAAAATCACTGACAATCAATAACTTAAACGCAGTTATATGGACAAAAGAACGAACTATGCCTTTCTTGCTTTTCTTGCATGGATGGCTACGCTGATGGTAATTTCTTTGCTGTCATCTTGCTCCGTCGTGGAGCCATGCCCCGCCTATCAATAAGAGAGTGTTAGTATATATACTCTCTCTGAACGTAGTGAAGAGAGTATATATACAACACCTCTCAAATGTTCAACTTCAATTTTCAATCCGATGGACAACATCAAAGACATGACGAACGACGAGTTCATGAGCCACCTCATGACTGGGTACAACACCCACGGCCCACTCGTGCAAATGGTGGTACTCGACTGCCTCCAGCGTGGCCTCAGCCACTACATCGAAGCCAAGGAGCAAATCCTTGAAGAGCACAACAAGTCCCGCGAAGATGGGCGTATCTCACTCATCAACATGAAGGCATGGGTTGAGTGCTGTGAAGAAACACAAAACCGAATCAATGACAAGTACAATGGATAACTTCTTCAAGCGTCCCGTCGGTGCGGCAGTGCTCGCACTCAATGACCTTCACTTCGGAAAGCATCTCAATGACCTCAATCGGTGTGCTCGGCTTGTGCCTGAGGACGTGAAAGGCATGGCCTCTCTCCTCACCAACACCACATTCATGAGCGACGACGCCAAGGATGCAGTGATTGACACACTTGTTTCGTGGGCAGACGATGCCGAAAATGCAAAGCAATGAAATTCAAACTCGACTTCAAGACCACGCTACCACACGTAGCTATGACCACGGCATACGACGTGGATAAGGACAGAGCCACTAACGTGGAGATGGACACCACCGTAGAGATTGACCCTAACCACGGCACGGGTGGGTGGTACGAAACCTACGACCTCGAAACGGGAGGCGACCGCTTCTATGCAAGCGGAACCCTCGAAGTGTACTGGGATGACAACGGAGATGTACGCCTCACGGGGTACGATGGATGCTTCGAACTCCCTGAATATATCACCGATGCCCTCGAAAAGAAGGGCGTAATCATTGACCTATGACACAAGAACAATGCGAAAACGCAGTCAAGGCACTGCAAGAACAAGGCTTCCCTGCCTCCTATGTGCAGGGCGCACCTGACGACCACGGCGTGTGGTTGGACGAGGTATGGAATGACGCCCTGCAAGAAACACACAGCTTCCGAATCCATGACGAAGAAATCGAATGGTGGGGAGTAACCAACTCATTGAAGACATGACAGATATTGTAAACGTAATCATCGAACTCTCCCGTATGCAAGGGCAGGCGATCGACAGAGCACAGGCAGAGGCCATCAACACTGCCGTAGAAACAGCCCACGACAAGTGGCAAACTGAAAAGCAAAATGACAATGAGTAAGGAATTGGTTAGTTGAAGTTGACCACGAGGGGGTGTGTGCAGCCTGAAACGTCAGGCCGCCCCCTCACCTTCTTCAAGGGAGCGCAGTCGGTGCGTACATCAGTGTGGTAAAAGGCTGATGGCAGTTGTGTTCGAATCCCAACCTCCCTTCTATTTAGTATCTCTTACTATATACTCTCTTCATTTATGAAGAGTATATAGTTAGAGAGACTTATACAACTTGGCAGTGACACTTACCACATGAGGATGTGGGAGGTGTGTGCATCCCAATCAAGGTTCCTTCCACCCTTTACCGAGGGCTTATGGCAACGAGCATGAGGGGTGTGGTGGTTCGACTCCACCCTCTGCTACTAATTTTTTCAACTTCAATTCAATCAACATGAAACAATATGCAGTAATCCACGCTGTCTGTGGCCTCTTCGAGGGCTACTCCGACACCACCTGTGAGTTCTTCCCCAAGCGGGGCTTCGCAGACAAACACATCGCTCAAATCCTTGACGAATACCGAAAGGATGAGATGTGTGTACTCATCGACCACGCAACCGAAGATGCGGTGTACGTCACTATGGACCGAGACCCTGACAACTACCGAGCTTGCGTTCCATCCGACATGGACCACGACGACTACGTGGCAGAGAACATGGACGACGTGAGTGTCGAGGTGTTCCAAGTCATCGAGCTTGATATGTCCAACCGCAGTGACTCCACCGAGTCGTGTTGGTTGACGTGGGACCAACTCGATGCCACCCAAGCATGGGACTACACCCCCTTGTGTATGTCGCTTGTGGCTCGTGTGTCCTCTGATGTGATGGACAACATTGGCTTGCCGTGGGCCGAGATGTCAAGAAGTAAGGCACCAAGAGAAAATTGGAACGTCAATTACCCACCGTCATCCAGTCAGTTAGGCAAGTATGCCGACCACGAGACCAACCTGTATCAACTCACGGAGTTCATCTCCTCGGTGTACTACCGCAACCACGCCTTCATCGACGTGGACGACTATGTGATGCACGCTTTCCGTATCCCCAAACCCAAGAACTCTGACAGCTATGACTCGTGAACAAAAGATTGAACGCTACGTCGATGCCGTAGTGCAAGACATGGACTACAAGACCATGTACGAGTGCCTCTATGAGTACATCTACGAGTCGCTTGGATTTGAATCAGACGAATACATCGAAGACCTATACAACGAATACTTTGAAGACAATGACGCATAATGAACTGCTACGACGTGTGGTAGAAGCACGCATGAATCGAATGAACGTACAGCAATCCCTCAAAGCACTCCGCAACTACATGATGGATGACTACGGAGGGTGCGACATGGAAGAACTCTTCGACTTTTACAAAACATACACAAGCAAATGACCAAGAAAGAATTACTCGCCAAGCAAACCGACTTGGTATATCAGATGAACGAAGCAGGTGTACACCTCGTGGACTGTGGGGACTGCGGTAGCGTAATGATACACGAGCTATCGGATGAACCACAGGACATCACCTGCCCCTTCTGCGGATTCACATCCGAGTGCTCTGACTTCCCAGACCACTTCTACGAGGGGTTCGAACAATCAGCAGAATTTCAAGACAATGACTAAGAAACAAAACCCCGTGCTACAACCCGTAAGCGTAGCAACCACCAAGAAAGAAATCATCGAAGACCTCCGCGACAAAGTAGCGGATATCAAATGGGACTGTCAAGTAGTGCTTGACATCCTTGACTCCCTATACCACGAATACGAAGACAATGAGTGAAGAAACCTTATACGACCTGCGGTGCTACGTTAGCGACTGCTTCAACCATTATGGCTACCTGCACGACGGCAAGACACCAGATAAAAGCGGTTACCGACGGCTCTCCAACCTTATGATTGAAGAGTACGACCTCGGCAACAACGACGTGGACGAGGTGGTCAGCGAAATCGAGGACTTCGTGTCCAAGTTTATCATGGAGAACTCACCAAAATTTACAGACAATGACGAGTAAAGACATACAAGACTACATCGAGGTTGACCTCGGTCAAGACATGCGTCACGATCCGTGCATGCTTCTCGAAGCAACACAAGAAACCGCATCCATCTTTGACCTTGACGAGTGGGGAGTCCTTCAGCTTGTGCTTGCCAACGAACCAATGGCAGGTACTCACAGCTACGGATTCCATACACGTTACGGCAGAGCAATCATAGAAAACTTCTCATTTATTTACAACGGATAAACTTCAACACATGCAATCAGTATCAGAATCCAAGCAGGAGCTCGAAGCGAGCATCCGCTACGCAGAGAACGCTATCTCCTCTGCCAAGGCAACCATCGAATCGATGGAGTTCCGTCAAGAGATGGCCAAGAAGCAGTACGCCGAGCAGACAGGGCGTGAGCAAACCTTACAAGCTCAGGTTAAGTTACTGGAGGAGCGGATTGCTGACATGCAGTCCGACATGGTGGGCGATGCCTCTACCATCAAGGAACTGCGTAACATCATTGACCGAATGGGCGACGACTCCACAGGCGATTCAGTCACCATCAAGCAACTCTACGACGAGCTTGATAAGCTACGCAAGGAGAAAGAAGCATCAAGCGGACCATGCGGATGTCAAGCATACCGAGACCTCGAAGAAAGGGTCGAGTTCTACGACAAACAGCTACAAGAAATGACGCAAGGGGTGTATGCCCCTACTATGCCCGTCATCCCCAAGGACGTAGCCATCGCCATCTTCCGTGAGGGTGTGGCACATGGTGTGTCCAACGCTTGCGATGAGCTTGACAACAGCAACGACATCGAAATCAATGAGACTGAATACGCAGGTGACTTCGAGGTATCATTCAGCAAGTACATCGACCTCTCTGACCACCTCGACCTTGACTGGATGCGCGACAAGGTGGGTGACTACGACGAGGCATCCGTCACTAAAGCGCTCAAGAACATGTGTGCAGACAAGGGGTTCGAGTGCCGTATCCACGGGATTGACGACCAAGAAGAAAAGAAAAATGACTGACGAATACATGACCATGCTCCAAGTGCGTATCTGCGAAATGATGCAGAGGTACGAAAAGGAAGGCAATCCAAACGACGCAATGATACTTGACTGCATGTTGCGTGACTACGAAGCAAAACAAAATTTATTGATTCAAAATGAAAAAGAAAAAGAAGCGTTTCCAGGTGAGGTTTCACCTTGGTAGAGGAGCCAACTACATGTGCTGGCAGGTGAAGGATCACCGAAACAAAGGCATTGAGTACTACGCCCCATCGACATGCTCGCTGGAGCTAACCAACTGCACCCTCAGAAACTCTCCGTCTACAGCCATGAGGATTTACAACGGCAATGCAAAGACTGTTTGCGCTTGGGTGGAGTGCGACATGGTAGATGTCAACTACAAGAAAGACCCTTCTTTCACCAAGCCACCCATCAAGAACATGGACAAGTACAAGTACAATCCCAAGAAGCACATGCACTGGTTCACCAAACGAAACAACAACGCAGACGACAAAATTCTAAAGAAAATGCACACAAATAATCGCTCTCTATATGGACAAGTATCTAAGGTTCCTTCGTAACTTATCAAGCCAGAAAAACGACCACACCTCACGGGCACGTCGTAGGAAAATGGAACGAGAACTAAACAAACTAGGCAATGACGCAGAAAGAAATCATGGAATGGATGGAGCATCATCTGGACGGGACGAAGCCCGAACAGACAGCGCTCGGAATGATAAAGGCTGACATAAAAGAACACGGGTTCGAGAACTGGCTGAATCTACCTGCAATCCCTATTGTTGAGTGGTATACCCAAACAACAGAAGAGGTCGCATCACAGCTAGTAAGCGACTTCAAGAACATGATGGACCTTGAAAACGAGATTGGCAGTCTCGGAATCGAACAATCATCCAAGCTTGACCCCGTTGCAAGCGTCGAAGCGTTCAAAGACGGGGCATTGGACGTTATGAAGTCTCTGCTTATCTACCTGTTGACACAAGAAATGGCAAACGCATACTATGGAGAACACACACATTAAGCAAATGATGCTCGACGCTAGGCGCGAGTATGAACACAGACTCGGTTATCCCATCGATGACGACTCAAGGCTTCAGCACTTTGTTCAGGACAGGGTTGCGCTGTCCAACGCATGGAGGCCTTATTCTTCGTACCGAGAGATTGGCGAAGTCTTTGGAAAAGACCACAGCAGTGTGGTTCACTACGTCAAAGAGCACGAGCCCATGATGACCAGCTACCCTAGCTACATCGCCAA
>Ga0208767_1003690_pt1 | contig 11039 bp, 8 predicted proteins | sample VirMetDEL_Mar_21_FD_184514 | JGI IMG/M metagenome (GOLD analysis project Ga0208767, IMG submission 184514) | Aqueous microbial communities from the Delaware River and Bay under freshwater to marine salinity gradient to study organic matter... | ecosystem: Environmental > Aquatic > Marine >... | reverse complement strand
AATTTTATATTGTCAACTAGTTTTGAAAAATATTTATTTCGATTGGGTAGTATGTTTTTTCCTGTCTGTCCCATTTTAACAACTTATATTTGCCGTTAGTCATATCAGAAACTATTGAACATGTCACGCCAATAATTGCAGGATCACCTGACAATAATAAATAATCATCAGTTGTAAAATTTTTTAATTTATCTCTTATTTGAAATATTAATGGACCAGGTGAAAAAATCATTTGAGCTTTTGCCGGAAGCATGACCGTAATTTCGCCATACTTTTGTGCACCCATTACATTATATTTGGGTTGACCAGTTTCTCTGTCGACAGGAATGTCTTGTACTAAATAAACTTTTGATGTTTTTTTAGAAAGGTATTCTTCTGCTTCTTTATAATCTTTTATTTTCATTTGACTTTTCTATTTCTATAACTTATATACACTTTTAGAAAGAAAAAGCAAACTATGAACTATAAATTTAAAACTAAGCCTTACGGCCATCAATTAGATGCATTAGAAGCATCGTGGAATAAAGAAGTATTTGCCTATTTTATGGAAATGGGTACAGGAAAATCTAAAGTATTATTAGATAATGCAGCTATTTTATATGATAAAGGTGAGATAAATGCATTACTTTTGATAGCACCAAAAGGTGTTTATAAAAATTGGTATGACTCTGAAATACCTACACATTTACCAGATCATGTTGATAAAAGAATTGTACTTTGGAAAACATCTGACAAAAGTATTAAACAAAGAAAATTATTAAACACATTATTTGAAACAGGTTCTGATCTTCGTATTTTAATTATGAATGTTGAATCTTTTTCATCAGGTGATGGAGCTGATTTTGCATATAAATTTTTATCTGCACATCCAAAATCAATGGTTGCGATAGATGAAGCAACTACAATTAAAACTCCAACAACTAATAGAACTAAAAAAATTATAGCACTACGTTCTATGTGTAAATATAGAAGAATACTTACAGGTTCACCTGTAACTAAATCACCTTTAGATTTATATTCACAATGTCAATTTTTAGATCCGTGGTTATTAGGTTATGAATCATATACTGCATTTAAAGCAAGACATGCTGAAACTAGAAAAATATTAGTTAATGGAAGACATATAGAAATAGTTACAGGTTATAGACATTTACAAGAACTTTCAGATAAAGTTGTTTCATTTTCAAAAAGAATATTGAAAGAAGATTGTTTAGATTTGCCTGCAAAAACTTATGTCAAGCATTATGTTGAGCTTACAGATGAGCAGAAAAAATTATATAAACAAATGAAGAAAGAAGCAATAGCTTTTTTAAATGGTAAAATGCAATCAACTGCAACGGTTATGACTCAATTTATGAGACTGCATCAAATTACTTGTGGACATTTTACTGCTGATGATGGTACCATACAAGATTTACCTTCTTCTAGATTATCTGAACTCATGTCTATATTAGAAAACATAGAAGGTAAAACTATTATATGGTCACATTATACTCATGATGTAAAAAGAATTATTGAAGAGATTAAAAAAGTATATGGTGAAGATTCTGTAGTAGATTATTTTGGTGAAACAGATACAGATTCTAGATCAAGTAATATTAAAAAATTTCAGAATGATGATAAATGTAGATTTTTTGTAGGTACAACACATACCGGTGGATATGGTATTACCCTTACAGCAGGTAGTAATATGATTTATTTTTCTAATGGTTATGATTTAGAGAAGCGTCAACAATCAGAAGCTCGTATTGATCGTATAGGTCAAACTAAAAAAATGACTTACATTGATATAATGGCTCAAGATACCATTGATGAAAGAATTGTAAAAGCTTTACGTAAAAAAGTTAATATTGCAAATGCAATAATGAAAGAAGATTACAAAGAATGGATTTAAAGTTTTTGTAAAAGAACTAATATAATTCCTGCCATGCCAGAAAATAAAGCTCCTGCTGATACTAATAATATTCTTTCTATTCTATTGATTTGACCTTGAAGACCATCTATTGCATTTTGAGTTTGTTTTTGCATTATACGACATAACTTTTCGTGTGAATCTATTCTTTGGATTGCGTCTTGTTGTGATTTTCTTGCCATTAGAATGTGACCCCCGCCACATAAAGACCCCAATAGTTTGATACTATCTGACCGCCCAAATAATTCATTATACTAATCCCCTTTGTCGTAAACGTATTTGTTTTTCCTCTTCTGATAATAAAGCATTTTCAGTTGGCGTCAATCCCTGATTCATGGTGCCTGTTACCTGAGGCATAGGTTGAATTACTTGCGGACTAGGCATCGGTTGTTCCGGTAATGCAACAGGACCCATTGGGCTTGTGTCAATTAAATAATCATTTAAATCAATACCACCACCATAAGTTTCTGCTAAAGTAGGTGTATATGCTGCACCACCTTCTGCAAACTCTTGAACATCTACATTCTTTTCAAATACACCATCTAATCTTAATCTTCTCATGTCACGAGTCATAGATCTAAGCACTGGTAATACTTGTTTAAATACATCGAATGTACCAAGATCTCTTGCTATTTCTCTAAATCGTTCTTGAATATCTGCTGAAGGAAAATAAGATTCAAATTTTCCTCTTTGTAAATTAGTAAATGTTTGATTAGATAATTGTCTATCTCTAAATTCATTTCTTAATCTTGTTGGTGATTCACCTAATATTTGTGCAGCATTAATATTTTTGTACATTTCTTTTTGTACATTAAATCTTGCTTTATTAGATTCATAGAATCTTCTGATAACATCATTTGGATCTATTGGTCCACCTCTAAGTAATCCAAAATAACCACCAGTAAATTCTCTTCTAGCTTCCCTAATACCTCTTTGATATTCAGCAATTTTGAATCCCATCGTTCTTAATGGATCAACTGCAATAGGTCTAAATCCAACTAGTCCTGCTAATTCATCATTAAGTTCTAACTGTTGACCAGATTTAGTCGGTGTTTGAGTTGCAGCTTGTATTACTCTTCCATATTTTTGTAATGATGGATCAATTGCTTTTAACAAATGTCTCATTTTAATATACATTCTGTCACCTAAAGGTGTTTGATCTGTATATAAAATTCTTCCATCTCTTGTTCGGCCACCTCTACCAGGTAGTAATGGATATAAACTTATGTCTGCTGCAGCTTCTGTCCAAATAGATTCATCAATAAATGGTGATGCAATTTCTGTTACTGCTTCTTCAGCACCTCTTACAAAACCACTTAATATAGTATCTCCATCATTAACACCGGATATAATTTCATTTGATAAAGTTCTAAATGGTCTTGCAAGTAAATCATATGCATTAGAGTGACTGAAATCTATATAACTTAATTCACCTGTATTAGGATCTTTGATAGGAATTAAAGTAGAATTTCTTGACCAATCAGGAACAAACTGTCTTAATGCTTTTAGTTCGTCTTCGGTTACATCATATAAAGCTTTAGCGCCTTCTACAAACATAGTTGGTACTGCACCTAAAGTAAACGCCATACCTGCAGCTCTAGTTGCTCCTATTCTATACATTGGATTATCATTCTTTACCATGAGGCCTGATTCTCTTTCCAAGACATATGGTGTAACATTACTACCAATAGTTGGTTTAGAATGTTTCATTTCTTTAATAGCTTGTTCACCAATGTTTACAGTTGTTCTAATCATTTCAGATGGGAACGACATGAAGTTACCAACCGGTAATAGTCTTGCTGTTCTAACAAAGTCTCCAACATATGAATAGTTTGGTACAGTATTTCTTACAATACTTGCTGCTTCTTGTTTTAATTCATCTACAGATTTTGTAATACCTGCTTTTTTATAAGCATTATTTCTTCGTTCTAGTTCTACAAAATAATTTGTAATCTTCCAAAAATCATCTTCTGCAACATATTTTCCTTGTAAGTATTCTGGAATTTTTTTAAGTCTTGACATCATTGGACTTAACATAGAATCTAAATCAGTCAGTTTGTCACCAAAGTTTACATCTCTTAAAAGATTTTTTAAGTCTCCAATTTGTGTTTGTGAGTTTACAATACCGAGTTCTAATAATTCTCTATATGCTTTTTCAAAATCAGCATCTTTAAATCTAGTATTTTTAATATTACCTACACCAGATATTTGCCAACCTTTTCTAAAAGAATTACCTAATAGTTTTGGATCTAATAATCCTTCAAATAATATTCCGTTTGCTGATGCAAATGCACCGGCACTAATTAAATTACGTAAGTGTGTAGGAATAGATAAAACTGTTTTAGCTAATTGTGCTGTTGCTTTTGGAAACAATACTAAATTTCTATATAAAAAACTTGCACCTTTTTCTGCAACCGTTGCTCCTTCTCTACCTTTAACTGCAGCAGTAAAATATCCTTCTGTTAAACCATTAGCTCTTTTTAAAGCATCTGCAATATCTCTTGTAGTATATAATGGTGCTAATGGATTTTCTATATTACCTGCTTTAAATTGTGACATACCACCTAGTTCATCACCAACTTTTACAATATCTGCTTTATTATTAGTTGCTTTTTTAGCTTCATCAGCACTCTTCCAAAAACTACCACGCTCTCCTAATTTTTGTGCCGCTTCATTTGTTTCAAACATTTCTTTAAACATTGCACTTGTTCTTGCCATACCTGATAATTCTGTAATTGCATTAAAGATTGAATATCTTGGATCAGACATTTCGCCTAATAACTTTTTAATAACTGCTGGTGGTTCACCAGTTTTTTCTATAATCTCATTTACAAATTTACCACCTGGTAAATCTTCTAATGTTTTATTTAAATAACCTATGTCAGGAATTCCTCTTGTTCTTTTCTTTGCTTTGATTCCATCATCTAAAATTTTATCTACTATAAATTTAGCATCTTCATAGTATTGTAAACTATCGGGATTGTATTTTACATCAGGATTGTTGTCTGCGATTTGTTTTCTAAAAAAATTTATAGCTTGTTCCATAGAATCATTAGTGGGTCTATATCTACCAAACACACCTAACACAGGATTAATTTCAAAAATTTTATATGTATTTTTTACAGATGTTTTAATTCTTTCCTTTAAAATATCTTTAAGTTCTGGTGCATTAAATTTACCAGTAGTTTCCATTAAATTACCAAACACTTCTCTTGATTCATCTATTGTTTTTACAATTTTTTGTGCTGTCTCTTTATCAACACCTTTTTTACTTAAATTTGCAACAAAGGCATCTACCTTTTTAGGATCAGATAATTGTGTTAAATCACCATCTAAAATTAATTCGTTTATCTCATTGTAAAACTTTTCTTTATCTTTTACTGTTAAAGATCTATCTAATACTTTTTGCATTTGTGGAAATGCTTTTGATACAGATCTATCTAAATCTTTTACAAGTTCGCTTGCTCTATTTAAATCAGCTGCTCTAAATCCTTCCATTACTCTTTGTGATCCAAACAATGCTTTAGTCAATGCACCTTCTGGTGTAAATGCTTCTGCAGCTTTACTTAAATATCTTTCTATTCTTGAATTACTATATGCTAAATCTTTTCCTTTAGTGGCTAATGCTTTAGCTCCTTTACCTGCACCTGCAACAAAAGGAGTAACAAATAAAGCTTCACTACCAAACTTTATTCTGTTCATAAGTTTTCTTGTAGCGTCTTCTCTACCACCTTCTAATGCATACGTATCTAAACGTGTTGGTCCTCTGTCAAATAAATCTCCAAAACTTCCTATCTCTTCTACATCTGCAACAAATGCTTCTCCTACTGCACCCCCAACAGCTCCTGCTGCAAATCGTTTATAACCTAAACCTTCATTTAATCTGTCTGCTTCTTGTTTAGCTCTAACTAAATTTTTAGAACCAGAACTAATTGCAGTGCCTGCTTTTTTTGCTTGAAAATATTTATTTGCTAATGAACTTCCTACTTTAAAACCTTGTGCTCCCGGTATACCAATTGACACTAAAGCTTCAGTTAACTTACCTATACCTCTTTCAGCTGCAACTTCTTCAAATGGATTTAGTTTATCAAAAAATTCTTCTACACTTGCAGCCGTATTGGTGTCAAAACCTAAATCAATAAGTTCTGCTCCAAGTGAAAATACACCTTCTGGAACTTTAATAATACCTGATGCTATACCTGCAAGACCTGCAGTGTACCATGATCTTTCGTTGTTTTCTTCTGGCGGAAGAAGTGGTTGTAAAGCCATTTATCCTCCTATGGTATTGGATCCTCTATTGACATACCAAAATCTGGTACTGATGAATCTTTTTGTGGTTCTTCTGTGTCAGCTTTATCTGTTTTTAAAACAATTGATTCAATAGAATCAAATTCATCGAAATAAGGTTGACCATCTATAAACTCAATACGTTTATAATTACCTTCAAATGGATCGTAAACAAATTGACCATCAAATTGTTTTAATAATTTTTTATTTGCTTCTACTTCATCTCGTTTTGATAAATCAAAATCAACTACACCGCCATATCTTGCACCGCCAACTTTAGCTCTTAACCTGTCAGCTTCATCTAATTCAAAATTAGCAGCTCTTTCAGAAATAGTTGCAGGTAAACCTTGTTCTAAATATTTACTAATTGTAGCTTCTCTAAGTGGATCTCTTCTTTCTTTACCTGCAGCAGAGATTTCTCTACCAAGAATATCACCTGCTAAACCTACGGCAGTACCTTCAATACCTTGTTCGTATTCTCTTTTCTTTGCTCTCTCTTCAGCTAAACTTTTAAATAACTGTGGTGTTTGTCTTCCTGTTTCTGCAGCAATATTTCTTAATAAGTTTTGTGAATCAGCTCTACTCATCAAACCTAAACCTGTTTGTATTGCAAGTTGATAAAGAGGGTCTTCAAATCCTGTAGGTTTTTCGTAACCTGTAAATGATTCTCTAATTGTAGGTTTTAATTCTTCAACTAATTCTTTAAATCTACCTGGATCAACTTGTGGGTTAGGAGGTCCTTCAGCATAATTTTGTCTATCTTGAATACCAGACATAATACCAGTCATGCCAGTAGATCCGCCTCTAAACATTGGTCTTCTTAATACTCTGCTCATTATCTATTCATTGCTCCATAAATTCCTGCAAGTGTTGTACCTGCACCAATTGCAGTTTGTGCAATTCCTGGAACCGGAGTCTGTCCAACTGTTTGACCACCTGGATATCCAGATATTAGACCCATGATTCCTGAACCATATTGTTGTGCAGCCTGTAGTGGTTGTTGAAATTGTTGCTGCGCTAACTGTTGTTGTGCACTTAACTCAGCTTGTTGTTGTGCTTGACCCAAACCACCTAACGTAGTTAATGCAGAAATTTGTTGACCTGCTAACGCTGGAGATTGTTGAGCTAATTGTATATTTCTTAAATAATCTTGTTGTGCTAAATTTTGTGCTTGACCAAAACCTTGTTGTAATAACTGTGCTTGTAATGCAGCTCTGTTTCTATCTGCAGAAGACAAATATTCCGCTCTTTGAACACCTTCTCTACCACCGCCAAATGCACCTGCACTAATTGCTTGTTGTGCTAATTGAGGTAAACCTTTTTGTGTTTGTATATCAAATTCTCTTAAAGTTGTATCAATTACATCTTGTTGATACGGAGACATGTATTGTTGATATGCTGTAGGTCCTGTTAATGCTTCAGCTTGTTGTAAAAAAGGTGCATATGAACCTAACCCTGATGCCTGACCCATTGCTTGTTGTGTCAATGGATCTAGTCCTGCTACAAATTGCGGACCATATACTTTTGATAAATCTGCTGTTTTTAATCCAGCAATAGCTGGTCTTAGTTGATCTAAATAAAGTTTTGCTTCTGCTTCAATAAACTCTGGTGGTTGAGTTATTTGTTTTACTGTTTCAACTGCCATTATACTCTTCCTCCATTTTCTAATTTTTTCATCATATCATACATACGTTGAGCGCCTTTGTTTACGTCACCGTCTCCCATTCCTCTTACAGCATCTGCTGTAAATACAAATTCATTGTTTGATAACATTGCCGGTATGTCATCTGCCTTTTCTTTTACACCAACTGGAGGAATAAATCCACCACTATCTCTAAGGTCTAATTCTGTTACTCCTGCAGGGTTTTGATTTAACGGTAGATTCATGATCCCTGAAGCCTGCATCGCGTTGTTTTCTGCTCTATCTCCTAAAGCATAACCAATTCTACCGCCATTAGCTGCCATTGTTTTCTGTTCAGCTACTTGTTGTCTACGTTTATTTTCTAAAAACTCTTTATAAAGTTGTTCAATATTTTGTTGTTTATTAAATTTTTCTCTACCTTTTAGATATTCTTCAAACTCTGTTCCACCAGCAAAACCCATTCTACCACCCATAGCCATTTTAGGTTTTTCTATAGTTGTCTTATTTGGATTATCTTCTTGTGTAATATAAATCATTTTAGCAACTTCTGGATTCAATTCTTGTACTCTTCTTTGTAAATATGTGTATGCAGGCATAGCATCAATATCATTTCTTTGTCTAAAATCTTCAAACATATCCATATGACCTTGAAAAGTTTGACGATCTAAATTACCTTCTTGAGCTATTAATTGTGCAAAACCATCTAAAGATTTAATCATGTCTCTTACATACTGCACATCACCATTTGGTTTTTTCATTGGTGTGATAGTTTCAATACCTTCTTTAGGTGTACCATCTTGATAGCCCATTCTACCACCATAAGCTGCATACTCTCTTGTATTAGATGTAACAAATTCTTCTATTTGTTCTGGTTTTGCAGCGGGATTTAATTGTTTATATCCTCTTCTTAAATATCCTTTTAATGTTTCTACATCTCTGATATTTCCTAATTCTTCTTCATCAGCTCCTGATGCTGTTAATGCTTCTAATGCAGCTCCACCTAAAGCACCTATACCAAATACTTTTGCAAACTGACCTAATGTAGGTTTTCCACCTTCAGGCACTCCAAGTCCTAAAGATTCTACTCCAGTTTGTATTAAACCAGGTAATCCACTTGCAAAACCTGCTCCTGGTATTCTAGATAATGCACCTCCAAACATTGTACTACCTTTTGCAAAAGGACCAAATCCTCCTCCATACATTGTAGCAGCAGTTAATAAAGCAAGTTTACCTGCATCAGATTTAGCAAAATCTGTAACAGTATCTACTGCACCTGATACAAATTTTTTAGCACCTTTAGTTACAGATTTAACCAGGCTTCCTAAGCCATACATTTGTCTTGGTTGTTGCATACGTGATATTGCCATAATTATATTATTTAAACTAGTTTAAGGCAGGTATATTAACCTGTAATATCGTACTTTATTTGATTTTTTTGTCAACGTCAACACGTTTTAAACCGGTCAACATGTCATAAAATCGACCACAATATTGATGGTCACCTATATGGGTTATATAATCCATTGCATAGATATATACTTTACCACCTATATCTGTCCATCTTTGACAGAATCCAAAGTCTTCACCAAAGTATCGTTTAGTTTCTATATCATGTAACGTATCAAATAAATTGTAAAAGTTTTCTTTTTCTACTTCTTTACCATTGATTACTGTTGGTTGATATATCTTTAATTCTGGATGTTTTTCAATAAGCTTTTCTATAACAGTTCTTTTAATGAGCATACAGCCTGTAGGAGCATGAGATACTTCTATAACTCCATTATCCATTGTTAATTCATTTTTACCTATTTTAATTGGATACATATATCCTGCAGGTAATAAATCTTTTTCTGTTTTTACAATATCTGTTTTATGTATCTTATTCCACATTCTATCTGTATCAAACATCTTCATAGGATATGGACATGCAATAATATCTTTATCTGCTTTCAACATTTTAAATATAGTCTCTGAATTGAAATCAATATCAGAGTCTATAAATAATAAGTATTCATAATTATCTTCATGATTTAAAAACTCTGCTACACATAAGTTTCTACCTTGTGTAACTAATGATGATTTTAATAAACTAAAACTAACGAGTATATTTCGCTTCATACATTCTATTTGAAACTTCAATACTGCTTGTGTATAATGCATAGATACCTCACTATGACATGGGGTACATACCATTATTTTATAAGGTACTTTCTTTGGACCTAAATTTATTTCTGTGTAATTAGAATCTACTTTATTGTGTTTTATAGTTTGATATGTATCTTCATTTGCGACAGTTGTTTTATCTTTATCAAACCAAATAGGTTTATTGTTTTGCATTTAATGCTCCTTGTAAAAATCTTTGCCAGCTAATTGATTTTACTTTCCAATTGTAAAATCTATTTACGTAATCTTTTTGCACTCTTAAATGATCATTGATTCCATCTACTTCTAAAGATTTAGCAGCAACTTCTATACCTTCTGCAAATCTTCTTGCTAAACTATAATAATCATTTGAATATGGAATATACATTGGAAACTCTGCACCTGTTTCAAACAAAGCACCAAAGTTTGTAGTCACACAATATAAACCTGCAGCCATTGCTTCAAGTAATGATATACAAAATGTTTCTTCCCAAATGCTTGGGTATACAAATAATCTATAATCTTTTAAATGTTCTTTAATATATTCGTTTGGTTTATATCCAATATAATTTACATTAGGGAGTTGTCTTGCTTGTTCATATAGTTCTTTATATTGATCATCAGTTTGTTCATGAAATCGTTTACCATACACTTCTGTTGATGAATAAACATCTAAAGTAATTAATGGATTCTTTACTAATTGCATTGCACCTAACAAAACACTTAGTCCTCTCCACGGTGTACAATGATGTATAATTTTTATTGGATCACCTTTTTTATAAGTCGTTGAAATAGGTTCTATATCTCCTACACCATTTTTTATAACTAAAGATTTGTTTAATGGTATATCAAACATCATTCTAAATTTTTCAAAGTTCCAATTGGAATTAAATACATACCAATCATACTTATCGTGATTAGATTTATCTTTGAACCATGGAGCCAGATTCGGTTGATCATATGAATTTTTTTGCCAAAGAATATTTATTTTATCTTTAGCTAATGGAATGGATTCTGGTACTGATGTACAGATTTGAAATTGATTCAATAACTGTG
>Ga0208767_1003689_pt1 | contig 11040 bp, 4 predicted proteins | sample VirMetDEL_Mar_21_FD_184514 | JGI IMG/M metagenome (GOLD analysis project Ga0208767, IMG submission 184514) | Aqueous microbial communities from the Delaware River and Bay under freshwater to marine salinity gradient to study organic matter... | ecosystem: Environmental > Aquatic > Marine >... | reverse complement strand
GGACTGACCAACAAATGACATGGTCAGTGCTCTCAGGTAAACCGAGCACTGTAGCCGGATTTAATATTACAGATTTTGATACAAGAATAGATTCTCATTTAAATCAAGGCAATGCCTCAACAGACCAGCTATTAAGCTGGAATGGTACAGATTATGAGTGGGTTGACGGAGGTTCTAATACAAGTTTAGCTGACTTAACTGACGTAATAGGCACTCCGGGCACCGGCTCGATTCTTGTATGGGATGCCACAGGAAGTTTGAAGTGGGAGGCTGCAACTTTTAGCTATTTTAGCTTGAGCGAGCTAGGCGATGTAGCAACTACTTCTCCCTCTACTAATCAGGTTCTTTTATGGAATGGTAGTGCTTGGGCGCCAGGAACAATAAGCGGTAACTCTACTTCTTTATCTTTAAATAATCTTACTGACGTAAGTCTAGGCACACTGAACACAAATGACTACTTAAAGTGGGATGGAAGTGCTTGGGTGGATTCTGTAATTGATTGGACTCATATTGCAAATAAACCAACTATTCTTACAACAGCAGATCTTTATACAGACGGCGATGTAGATACTCATTTAAACCGTAGTAGCGCAGGAACAAACCAAGTTCTTACTTGGAATGGTACAGACTATTCATGGACAACTCCCGCAACAAGTAATGTTTCTGTACTTAATGATTTAAGTGACGTGGCTGCAGGGTCCCCTTCAAGCGGACAATTATTAAAATTTAATGGCACAAACTGGGTGGCTTCCACGGTTGCATTTTCAGAACTAACGAGTACACCTACAACCCTAGCAGGATATGGAATTACTGACGCTTTTGATGGAGCATTTAGCTCTCTTACAGGAGTTCCCGGCTTTGCAGAAGACTTAGGAGACTTAGGCGATGTAACAATATCAGGTATTGCTGATGGCCACATGATTAAGTATAATTCAGCAAACTCTAGATGGGAGAATACATTAGCTACTCTTGCAAGTTTAGAAGATACTAATATTACCAGTCCTTCAAACAATCATGTTCTTGCATATAATTCATCCAATCAAAAGTGGGAGAGCGGCACTTTTAGTATTGGAAACCTAACAAATGTAAATACCGGAGCAGACGCGCCTTCTCAATCGAGCAGTACCACAGGAGCAAGCCCGGCAGTTCTTTGGTATAACTCTAGTAGCAGTGAGTGGAATGCTGCTCCACTTGAAATTGATGATTTATATGGGGTTCCTGACCCCGCTGGATCATCTGCTAGTGTAGGCGATGTTTTAGCAATTAAAACTTTAACACATCCACAAGAATATGAGTGGATTTCTCCCAATACTTCCGCTGCTAATCTAGTGCCCGCAACTACAAATACTTATGACCTAGGTACTTCTTCTAAGGTTTGGAGAGACTTACACCTTGGAAGAAATATTGAACTTGGGAATATTACTCTTTCAAATAACTCAGGGGTATTCGAAGTAGATGGCACTGCTATTGCAACACAGACATATGTCGGAACAGAAGTTAGCACAGCAATTGCAAATTTAGTTGATAGTGCACCTGCAACATTAGATACTCTTAATGAACTTGCAGCAGCTCTTGGAGATGACCCAAATTTTGCTACTACAGTATCAACATCTTTAGGAAATAAGTTAAATACTTCTGATTTTAGTAGTACTGCAGATGCTTGGATTGTAAATAAGACAACTGATGATCTTGGAGAAGGCTCAACTAATCTTTATCACACTACAGAGCGTGTACAAGATGTAGTTGGAGCTCAATTTGTAGCTAATGGCACGCACACGGGAATTAGTTTTACTTATGATGATGCAACCGATGGAGCGATTGATGCAACAGTAAGCTTATCAGGGTTTACTACAGATAATTTAACTGAAGGCTCAAACAATTTGTATTTTACAAATACAAGAGCAAGAGCAGCCATTAGTGTTTCTACTGCAGCAGCTTCCGGAGGGGGAAGCTTAAGTTATGCTAATACGACTGGAGTATTTACGTACACGCCTCCAGATTTAAGTTCGACTTTATCTACTTCTAGTAGTATTGCGGATTTAAGTGACGTTGACTCTTTAGTAACTTCTGGTGCAAGTAATAAAGACGTTTTATGGTATAATACTACAAGCGGAGAATGGGAAAACACTGCCCCTGCAAATATTGCTAGCGCAATTTCTCTAAGTAATTTAAGTGATGTGTCAAATACAGCAGCTACTGGCGGACAAGTACTGACTTGGAACGGCACCAACTCAGAGTGGGAGGCTGTTACTCCGTATGGAAGCAGCAATTTTGATACTAATTTTGCAAGTAAGTCTACTACAGATTTGTCTGAAGGCTCAAATCTTTACTACACAGACGCTCGAGTACAGACAAAACTCGGCGCTGTATCCGGATCAATTATTCCAAATGCAAATGAAACATATGATTTAGGAAGCTCTACATATAAGTTTAGAGACTTGTATCTAAGCGGAAATACACTTACTCTCGGAAATCTAAGCATTTCGGATAGCTCAGGAACTCTTAGTGTTAGTTCTGGAGGTTCTCCCGCTAAATTTAGTTCTGCAGGTATTACGGATAACGCCACAAGTACTGCGATTACGCTTGACTCCAGCGGCAACTTGATGGTGGGTAAAAATGTTGCTAACGATTCAACTGTAGGGGCAAGGTTCTCAAACGCAGGTTTTATGTCTTTAGTGCGAGATGGAGGTAGGCCGCTATTCATCCGCAGAGATACCTCAGATGGTGACATGGTTGAGTTTTCAAGGAACGGCACCACTGCGGGGAGTATTGGATCAAGCTCTGGAACTAGGCTTAGAGTTTCGTCGCAAAATGTTGCTGGTTATCTTGGAATAGGAAGTACAGATTATTTTAGTTGGAACACTACTGACTTTCGCGGACAAGTAGACGGTGGTTATGACTTGGGCGCTTCCAACGCACGCTTCAAAGACCTCTACCTCTCAGGCGGAGCATATCTTGGTGGTACTGCGGCGGCTAATCATCTAGACGATTACGAGGAAGGGACTTGGACTCCTACGCTAGAATATGGAAGTTGCACAATAGCAGGCGCAACTTACACAAAAATAGGTCGTATGGTGTATGCAGAAGCACAACTCACGGCGTTTAGTGATAGGTCTACAGCGGCTGCTGTAAAAGTAGGGGGATTACCTTATACTAGTTTAAGCAACACTAGGGCGGGTAATGTTTCGTTGTCTAGGTATATTAATAGAAGTGGTGATTCCGTTGTATCATATGTAGGTCCATCAAGAAATTATATAAATTTCTATAGTGTGGTTGCTAATGCAGATTACCAACAAGTATACCATAGTCATTTGTCTAGTAATTTCAGTAACTTCTTCCTTAGCATTGTATATGACGCAACTTAATTACCCCACTCGGAGATTGGGGCGGACAAAAGGAGAAAAGCAATGGCTTTAACAGAAAGAACAGAAGAAGATAAAATTGAAATCGTAGGCACATTCAAGCACATACAAGTTCGTACAGCTACGATAATCGAAAGAGACGGTGTAGAAATTTCACGAAGTTTTCATCGTCACGTAGTACAACCGGGAGACGATACTTCAGGGGAAAGCGCAGAAGTACAAGCAATTTGCGCTGCAGTACATACCGCAGAAATTATTGCAGCTTATCAAGCATCACAAGCAGAGGCACCATAATGATTACTTGGTAATTTAACTTTACACCCCTCTGAAAAATAAATCTTGACAAGTTAGGTGTACTTTGCTATAATCATAGCAATAAATAGTCAAAGCCTCCTTTTGGAGTATATTAATAAAAATGGATATAATTCAAATAGTTAAAGGAGACACTGGCCCATCCCTCCAAACCTCTCTAACTCGACAAGATGATGGTACTGCTTTTGATGTAGTAGGCCATCAGGTGCAGCTGCACATTCGAAAAAAGGGAACTACGACTGTGATTGCAAGTATTACGGCGTCCAGCTCAACTGTGCTAGGGGCGGGGGAGCTATTGTTTCCTTTAGAAGATTTTTTAACTCATCCAGACTGTGAAGAAGGCTTTTATGAAGCAGAAGTAGAGCTCACTCTTCCTGACGATAAAATTATGAGTACTTTTGAGTTAATTAATATAAAGGTGAGAAATGACTTTACATGAAAAAAGGAGTTCTATACATACAACTCCCATTTGTCGACTCGCCGTCGATAAAGGATGCCGTAGATAATGCACCGTCTTTAGACGGTGTAGATTTAAATGCTCCTTTATTTGCTAGTATTTCTACAACTAGCGCAAGTATCAGTAGAGACAATACAGAAACTTTTGCTACTTCTCCTAGCTTAATAAGAGCTGCACTTAGATACATTCTTCACTACGAGTTTGATGTTCCTGAGTTCCTCGAGCTTCTGGATAGTTTAGAAGAAGTAAGAATAACAGCATCAAGAAAAGAAGAAATTGTAGATGTATTTAGCACTGTAAGAACTCTTAGAGAGTTTGATATTACTTCTTTATCAACAGGCAGCCCTCCGGAAGAATTAGGAGTTTTTGATGCCTCGGATGTAAGTACACAAATTGGTAGTGGTAGCATAAATGAGTTACTATTTACTGTACTTCCAGCCCCTATAGTTGCTAAAGTTCCTAACAAGCCTTTATTGGACTTAGTAGGTGCTTCAGTAGATTTACGGCCCCAAATGTTTCGGCCAAGAGATTTTGGTGATGACTTTGCATATATACCGGCAATAGATCTTGCCGAAGGTCGAGGCGAATTTTTTAGCATACAACAAACTTCTGCCCAAGAAGATGAATTTAGCAGTAAAGCATTAAAAGCATTTGTATCCTTAGTACCAAGAGATATTTTAAGAGATAAAGTAAGTACAGAGATAGAAGCAACTTTAGGGTACGGGCCTTTAAGCGAAGATACTCTTCTTTTTCCGCAAACCGATGTTCCAAACAATCGCGGAATGATAGTAGAGCCTCGAGTTTTACCAAATTATAGAGAGCTTGTAAATACTGCCTCTCGTCACCATTTTGTGGGGAAAATTCTTCCAGGCGGATTAGCATATGATATATTTTATATGCTTCCTGATAAAGTACGCAAAAAGTTTGGATTAGATGTTGGTTTTCGAGGATTTAGATATACCGAAGAAGGCCCTTTACAGGGAACTCTTAAACCCCCTGTAGAATATAGAGCAGAAACGCTTGAAAGGTACTCTATACTATTTAATCGAGCTTCTTCTGACTCTTTTTTTGCTAAAAGTTCAAAAGTTACTCCTACTAAAACAACTGATATAATTAAAGAGCAAGTTAAAGCAATTTCAGAAAAATTTGGGTTTAATATAGGGCATTTCCCTTTTCCGCCGACACAGGTAGCAACTGAAAGTTTTGCAAGAAAGAAACTACCAAAAAATGCAGAAGAGTTATTGCTTTCCAGAGATTTTGTAAATTTTAAAGGAAAAGTACATACTTTAACTCCAGAAAAGTTTAAAGTAGAATCAGAAAGAAGAACAAATAAAATTATAATTGATTTTCTTATTGAAAGAACTTTTTGGAGTATACATAGTGATTTAGCAGGATTTATTGTTAGTGTTGCTGCAGGGGATTATGTTTGGGTAGATTTAGGAGTAGAATACGCAAATCCTATTTATCATTCGAGTGTAGATCTTGACAACGAAGGCAATCCGATTGATGACGAAGGCAATCCTTATACTCCTGCTAACTTGGGATGGCCCGCAGGAACTCCTTTTTATCTTCAAAATGAAAGGTATATTCAGACAACTGCTCGAAGTAATATGGGACGATTTCGTCAAGGCAGAGAGTCTGCCTTGTACTCGGAGTACCGAGATAGATATGGGGCAGGAGTCGCTGGTAATTTAGGAAAGCAGCGGTATTTAGGGTATGCAGTATGGGAGCAGCACGAAGATTCGATAGAAAGATTCGGAGAATATGGAGTAGTAAGCACTGATTCTAAAAGAATAAGAGGAGAAGGAGGAGAGGCATTAGGTCTTTATTTTGCTGGGTCAGGTTACGGGTTCTTAAACCAATACGGGCCTGCTCCTCTTAAATGGACGTATGACTATCATGGGCAAACAGGCAGTAATGCCCAAAAATATTGGGGTCGTCGAGGCGGCATTTACTATGGTAGTTATATACATAAAATTACTCATCAAGCTAGTGGCCGCAGAATAAATTTGCTGTTAAGAGAAATGACAGCAAAAGATGTGGCGCAAAGCAATAGATATGGAGAAAAAAGGCAATATTCTCACGGCACCACTTTTATTGATAAAATATTACAAGAGTCTTACTGGGGACCTATATTTAAACTTGTTCAAGGTTTAGTGCAAATTCAAGCAGGGTCTGTTACTGAAGATAGTAGTTTTATAAAAGAAGTTCTTAATAGCACTGCAATTGGGCCCAGGTTGCCGGTTATTACAGACGGAGCTAAAACTAATTTTTTGCATAGGTATGAGTCTGATTTATTAGTAGATCCAATTTATGATGTAGAATTATTAAATACACCAGGCTTAGAAGAAAAAGTTTGGCCAGACGGAAATAGATATTGGGTATATAATAGCCCTCAACCTACAAATTGGGAGGCAAAAGTAAGGTTAAAACCTAGACTTGATTTTGATGATTTTTACAATGCAAAAAGTGCGAAACCTTTAGTTTTAACGGATTTTTTAATACATTCCGATAAATTTTTTGGGTCGGACGTAAAAGACCCAAACAAATTTATAAAAAGAGTTGCTTATACCATAACTAGAACTCCTATAATTGGGTACGATCTTGTTGATCCAACAATACCTATTTATGGAGCCCCAGTTACTACATTTGATGATGAGAGTGTTCATATTGTTCCTGCAACTTATAATACTATAACCTCTCAAGATGGGGAGGGAAATGAAATAGTTATAGGCTACAAGTTTGTAAAGGGAGAAGCGTTTCAACTTAAACAAGGTTTAGATGTAACTGATACTGCTTCTGCTAAAATGCTGCAAGCTATTTTAATTAAAACACCTAATTTTGGCACACTAAATGATGGATTCTATGCAAGAACAAACGAACCAACTCAAAAAATAAGTCCTTTAGTACAGGATAGTGTAGCTGTAAAAGAGCCTCAAGGGTACTATATAACTACAGAAGTTTTTAACCCTGAAACAGAACAAATTGAAGAGGTGCAAGTATTTATACCAAAACCTGAGATATCTCAGAAGAAAGATAATTTATTGAACGAAGTTGCGGCTGCTGACTCTGGAACTGCGTTCGTACCTGTGTACTGTCTCCCAAGTTATTTTATGGAGACATATGTCGGCGAAGATGGCAAGCACGCCAGTTTTTAAGGAGAACATTCATGTTAAAAGATGATGCTAGAATTAAAGGTATTGTCAATCTCGTACTTCGAGATCAACATGGCCGTGTCAAGCAGCATAAAACAATTCGTAACGCTGTTACAGATTATGGTATCGCACATATTATTGGGCGAATGATTGATACGGGCCAAGACCGAAGAGGTCTTGATATAAGTAAAACACACATTATTCCTAGAATGATGAGCCATATGGCTATTGGAGTAGGAGATCCTGCTAAAACAACAGCAAATACTTCTACAGTTATTACAGCAACGGGCACTAACCGATTTTTACAAGGTGAAGTGGGTTCTCGTGTACAGGTCATGAAGGATACTTCTCGCACTTCTGATTATCCTTCCTTTCAAATTAGCCTTCCAACTACATTTTTTGAAAATGACGGGGTTACTTCAGTAACTACTGCGACAGCGGGGGACACTTTCTTTAAAATGGTGTCGGGTACTGGTACTGGAAGCGCCGAAGTATTAAGAACCGGCATGTCTGTAGATCCTGTAGGTACTCTTTCTACAGTATTTCCTACAGGCACAGAAATAGGCACTATTGTAAATGATGCAACTACAGGCGTTGTTACTGTAAACTTAGTTAACGCTAGTACTGGCAATCCTGCTGCCTTACTTCAAGGTCTTTCAGCTACAACACTTGTTGATTTTCAATATACTAATATAATTACTTCGAGCGGACATCCTTTTGCTTCAACTTATAATCCTGGGGGATTGGATGAGGCAGACTACTCTAACCGAGAAAGGGGGCAGATAGGGGGATATTACGATACCCAAACTACTGTTAATAGTGCCGCTGATAATGCACAGCTTGCACCATTTTTTGGAGAATTTTCAGATCGACCTAATGCTAATTTTGAGCAATTCGGAACAGATGTAGACGGAGTATTTCAAGGCACTCGGGTACTCTCAAGTATTGTAGAAGATGCTGGAACAGAGACTGAAGGATATCGCACTGATGAAAATGATTGGAACGTTCAATCATCTCCTAGCGCTTCTCTTAACCCTGGTCAAGCTCCTGATGCTCAACGAGGCAAAAAGAAAATGGGTGATAGAGTTATTTTTATTGCCACTTTCAAAGAGCAGAATCCTAATGTTTCAGGAAACACTCTTGTAAGAGAAGCTGGAATTTTTAATAGTCCGTACGCTCACACTTCTTTTGATACTTCTGCTACATACACTACAGCCCTTAACGGTACAAACGCAGGATATACAGCTGCAAATATTGACGGTCCTCAAATTGCTGCTGCTGGAGGTGGAAATGTTAATCTTTGGAAAGCTGGAAGCCCTCGCGCAGGTATTATTGATCAAACAATGCTTTGTCGCACAACATTTGATGTTGTAACAAAAGCACCTCTCGATACCCTGCAAATTACATGGTCTGTACAACTATCTGACCAAACCTAAATAGTAGAGACTGCTAATGACTGCTAGCACTATAACCATTGTTACAAAAAATACCCCCCAAAGCTACACGGGGGGTACTACCGCTGCGGCAAAAGGTACAGTGCTTTCAGTCGTTGAGGTAGACTCTAACTTTATAAATCTAAAAGAAGGAATTATTGTACTAGAGGCAGAGCTTGCTGTATTAGAGGCAGATCTTGCTGCAACTGATGCAAGCATACGGTCGTATGTAAATACAAATTTTATTCAAGCTTTTAGCCCTGTTTTTTATGGTGTTCCAATATCCCCAGACCCCGGGGCTTCGGGAAGCTCTTCACAGGTTCAAACGATAGGAGGAGTAAACTTATTACTTTCTCCTATTTCTTCCATTATTAATAGCCCTACAACAGGTAATGTAGCTCTATCTAGTCAGTTATCAGCGAAAGCTAACATTAATAGCCCTCAATTTACGGGAGTGCCTCAGCTTACAGGAACTTTATATAATTTTTCAAATTATGATGCCAATAATACGTATATTCCAAAAGTTGAATATGTAAAAGACAAACTAGAAAATCTTACAGGCGATGTAAAGCCTGCAACTGCTGGCGGAGCTAATCTTGGTACGTCTGCAGAGTATTTTGATGAGTTTCATGTAAATACTATTTTACCTGCGGGCTCTTCTTCAAGTCTAGGCACTGATGCCAATAGATTTGAGTTTGCTTACATTGAAGAACTTCATGTAGGCGAAAACACAATTTTTGTAGGAGATGCACAAATTTCAGCAGACGGGTCAACTCTTGTTGTTCCTGTAAATACTGCTATTGGAGACCAAGAAAACGTACTGCCATTAAACATTGCGTCTACTACTGTCGATAAAAGCTTTGCAGAGCTATCATTAGTAGAAGCTCTTGATCAATCTTTTACGGCTAGTGGAGCAATCTCTACCGGGGACCCGGTAGCAATAAACTCTGATGGCACTGTTTCCGCGATCTCTAGCTCTGTATCCAATCTTAATTTCGTGGGTATAGCTCTAGGGAGTGCTGCAGATACTGCTTCTGTGTCTATTAGGGTACACGGAAAAGTTTCTGGGTTTACAGGATTGACAGATGGTGACGCTGTTTTTGCGGAAAATGATGGCACTCTTGTACAGACTAAAACTTCTACATCTTTAAAAATCGGTGCAGCTATAAGTGCTACTGAAATAGCGCTATTTACAACCTCAAATCTTGACACTTATTTACTCAATATTAAAAAGACAGAGCTTTCTGATTTTTCAGCAACAACTGCAAGCTCTCCTTCAGGAACCGGGGGGTTAAGTTATAATAGTACCACAGGAGCCTTTACATTTACTCCTGCGGATACATCTTCATTTGCTAGCATATCTTATGTAGATACTGAAATCTCCAATCTTGTAAATTCTGCGCCTGCAACATTAGATACTTTAGACGAATTAGCCGCAGCTTTAAATGATGATGCAAATTTTGCTGCTACTGTTACAAATAGTTTAGCCTTAAAAGCGCCTTTAGCAGACCCTGCTCTTACAGGTGCACCAACTGCTCCTACTGCAAGTAGCGGTACAAATACTACTCAAATTGCGACTACTGCATTCGTTCAGACAGAAATTTCTGGTCTAGGAAATGCTAGTTTAAATAGTTTTAGTGTTACATCAAACACTGCATCAGGAGGAGGCACACTTTCTTATAATAATACAAGTGGCGTATTTACATATACTCCTCCGGATTTAAGTACCTTTCTTACAAGTTACACAGAAACAGATCCGATCGTAGGAGCTATAAGTGGCATAGTAAAAGCAGATGGAAATGGTAATATATCGGCTGCAGTTGCCGGCACAGACTATAGTACTTTTGACGGCGCATTTAGTTCTTTAACAGGCACTCCCACTACTATTAGTGGTTATGGTATTACAGATGCAGCGCCTTTAGCAAGCCCTGCGTTGACAGGCACGCCTACAGCACCTACCGCCACAACTGGTACAAACACTACTCAAATTGCTACTACGGCATTTGTTCAGAATTCGCTTACTGCTTCTGGGGGAATACAACTAACTGATTTAAGTGTAACTACTGCGTCAGCTTCGAGTGGAGGCGGTTTAGGCTATAATAATACAACTGGTGTATTTACATTTACTCCTGCCGATACTTCTTCATTTACTACTTTAAGTAGTTTTAGTATAAGTACAACTTCTGCATCTGGAAGCGGGTCTCTTTCTTATAATAATGCAAATGGAGTATTTTCATTCACTCCTCCAGACTTAAACAGCTACTTAACTAGTTATACAGAAACAGACCCTGTAGTTGGGGCTGTAACGGGCATTGTAAAAG
>Ga0208767_1003688_pt1 | contig 11042 bp, 10 predicted proteins | sample VirMetDEL_Mar_21_FD_184514 | JGI IMG/M metagenome (GOLD analysis project Ga0208767, IMG submission 184514) | Aqueous microbial communities from the Delaware River and Bay under freshwater to marine salinity gradient to study organic matter... | ecosystem: Environmental > Aquatic > Marine >... | reverse complement strand
GTTTGACGTTCAATGGTGCAAAGATTTATGACGATGCTGAAGCAGAGATTCAAAAACTCGAAGAAGAAATGATAGTGAGTTACAGTCTGCCCGTCAATGACATGACAGGTTAAAAGTACCATTTTTATAGATAAAATGTGGTTCACGGGAGTACCAGTCCCCAACCACTCTAACGCTTTCAAGGAGCATCAGCATGTCTATTTATACCCCATATACATATCTTATTGGATGGTCCAAACACCAGAAATACTATTATGGTGTTCGCTATGGTAAAGGTTGTCATCCAGACGATTTTTGGGTTTCATATTTCACATCATCAAAAAGAGTAGACCATTTCCGAAAAGAATATGGTGAACCTGATATTATTCAAATAAGAAAAACATTCCAAACTAAAGAAAAAGCAAGAATTTGGGAACATACTGCAATTCGTCGTTGTGGTATGGTTGATGATGATAGATTTTTTAATTGTCATGATGGCGGTAAAACTTTTATGAATAAAGGTGGATACACATTACCTCCAAGATCAATCGAACATAGTAAAAAAATATCTGACGCAAATACTGGGAAATTGTGGTGTAATGATGATAAAATGAAAAGGTCTGAACAATATTCAGGAAATGGCAATCCAAGATATGGTGTTGTTATGTCTCGACAAGAAAGAATAGTTTTATTAAAAAAACGAGGAACATATAGACCGTTTTTCATTAATGGAAAATATTATGAATTAAAATCTGATGCGGCTGAAGAATTAAATATAAAAATTGGAACTATAAGTTATCGACTTCATAATAAAAAATACAAATGGAAAGAATGGCGATATACTGATGATGTGGAAAATTATAAATATAAAGAGCATGGGAATAAGGGTCGAAAACGTCCTGATCTTGCCGAGAGAAATAGAAAAAATAAGGTATTATAATGCTCAACGCATACTTCAACAACTTCAATTATGGTCGTGAACAAGACCTCGTTGAAGACCTTTGTTTGGAAGCAATCAAGATTTACGGATATAATGTCAAGTATATTCCGAGCGTATTCGTGCGTGAAGATCCATTGTTTGGTGAAGATACGCTTCGTAAATTTGATGATGCTGTTGACCTTGAGATGTACATTAAAAATGTTGAAGGGTTTGAAGGCGAGGGCGATTTTCTTTCCAAGTTCAATCTACAGATCAACGATCAAGTTACCTTTACAGTAGCAAGAAAAAGATTCAATCAGGCTGCTTCTGAGAAACTAACAACTGAAGTTGGTTATAACTATGTTACAGAAGATGCTGATACAAACGCGCCATCAAGACAGTTTCTTGATCAAACATATGAAGGCGACTCGATTGTTCTTGAAGAAGGTACTGGTGATGGATATTCTATCACTGCAAATCGACCACAAGAAGGCGATCTAATATACTTTCCAATGGTTGATAAACTGTTTGAGATTATGTTTGTTGAGCATGAACAAGTATTCTATCAAACAGGTAGACTACAAACATACGATCTTCGTTGTGAGTTGTTTACATATAGCAACGAGCAGATTAATACAGGTAATGCAAACATCGATGTTATTGAAGATAATAACACAACCGATATTCTTGCATATGAGATGCTACTTGAAGATGATACGAAACTATTGACAGAAGAAGGTGGTTCATTGATGCAAGAGTTTATTGTTACTGCTTCTGGATCACTGGTCGCAAATAACGCATACTTTAGCAGTAATGATCCTGTATTTGTACAGAGTCAGATAATCGACTTTAGCGAATCGTCGCCGTTCTCCGAGATGGACCGCTATTGATTTTTACATCTAGAACCTTTTTGATGATTTCCTAGATTTAATCTATTTACTTGATAACCACATTTTATACAACACACCTGTATTTTATTATTTTCTGATGTTCTTTTTCTAAACGCTTCATCACAGCGGGCTTTTGCCTTTTCTGATAAAAGACTGCGATGTTCTGTTGTCATGGTTTTTTTTACAGAATCTGATATTTTCTTACAAGTTTTTTTATCTCTTTTTTCACCGTAATAATGATGGTCCTCACCTGAACGTCCCATCTTTGCAATCGACTTTTCTGAATGTTTTCTGCCAGTAAAACCTTTTGTTCCTGAATGACCTTTCTGAAAAGCTGTTTTATGAGTTCCTTCTTTCACTTTGCGTTTATGAGTTTCACTCGCTTTCTTTCGTACTTCGGGTGTCCACATACAACCACTTTTAGAATGAGTGAGATTCAAAAACCTTTCATTCGTTCCTGCTTCGTATTTTTGTAGAACTTGATATTCATAATCTAATGTTTCTTCCGCAGTTTCAAATATTTTGTCTATCCGAAATAAGAAAGCATTTTTACTTTCTTTTTTGATAATATTTTTTACTACTTTAGATGATGTGAAATAAGTCTCAAATAAATCTGATGGGTGACAGTTTTTTGCAGTACGAGACCCATAGTAAAAAGTTCTTGACTTCTTATGAAAAAGCAAGTATGTATAAGGTTTATATATATTTGTGCTGGACATTTTAGCCTCCATCGGTTTGTCTAGAGCTAGTAGAGGGTGGTGCCTCGTGACTAGCATTCTTTTTATTTATAATATCTTTTGTTTTAGAATGAATAATATTTTCATCAAAGATACCACGAGATGCTAACACCTCTTTTACGGTATCATACATTGCCCAATACTCATCATTATAAATAATCATAAGAATATTTATTAGGAGAACAGATTTGTTCACATCCTTCTACCACGGCACGATACGTAAATATGTTATAGCATATGGGAACCTCTTTAACAATATCTACGTACAAAGATTAGATGTAAACGGTAATCGTATTCAAACGATTGCTGTCCCTCTTGCTTACGGTCCCCGCGAAAAATGGCTTGCGCGTATGGCACAGGATCCAAATCTTGATCAGGAAGTTCAAATCACTCTTCCTCGTATGGGATTTGAGATTCAGAGTCTTGCTTATGCGCCACAAAGAAAACTATCATCTACATTAAAGAATGTCAAGTTAAAAACATCAGATTATGACAGAGTTGATACACAGTATACTCCAGTTCCATATGACATTAATATTATGTTATCAATCTTTGTTCGTAATGCTGATGATGGTGCACAGATTGTAGAACAGATCGTTCCATATTTTCGCCCAGAGTTTACAACAAATGTAATCCTGATTCCTGAAATGGGAATCACAGTTGACACTCCAGTTGTTCTTCAAGATGTATCAATCGAAGATACTTATGAAGGTGATTTTGATACTCGGCGCGCATTAATCTATAATATGAACTTTCAAGTGAAAGCATATATTTATGGTCCAGTATCTAACTCTGGTCTGATTAAGAGAGCAATCACAAATCTATATCAAGATACAGCGGCGGATGCGCCTACACTCGAAAGAATTACAGTTACACCATCTCAATACGCTAATGGTGCACCACTATTCTCACCATCTGCAAATCCAAATAGTTCAGTAAATATTAGTAATATTTCTGCCGAGTCTGATTATGGATTTACAGTAGATATTAATTCTGATCCAACAACATTGAATGAATGATGAAAACACAACTTGAAAAGAATATGGAAGAACTGTTTGATATCGATCCAAATACAAAACCGATTATTGAAGTGATTGATGAATCAAAAGTAACTCCTGTTGATACGAAACCAGCACTCAACACTGAAAATGATATTGACAGTGATTATAAGTATGCTAGAGAGAATCTTAGAAATATTATTGACTCAGCACAAAGTTCTATCGAAGACTTAGCCTCAATTGCTTCTACTTCTGAATCACCAAGAGCATATGAAGTGTTATCTACATTGATGAAAACAATGGTAGAGGCGAATAAGGATCTGTTAGAGATTCAGAAGAAAGTTAAAGCACTGAAAGAAGAAACACCATCACAACCACAGAATGTTACGAATGCTTTGTTTGTTGGTAGTACAAGTGAATTAACAAAACTTATCAAACAACAAAGTGAATAAAACTATTCATAAAAGCGCTACAAGCACTATTATAACGTAGTTTTTAAAAAAGTCAATAGAAAATGTGAAATAAATGCCTTCTGATCTTTATTTAAATAATCCACTTCTAAAAAAAGCATATGTTCCTATGGAGTATACCGAGGAACAAGTACAGGAAGTGATTAAGTGTTCTAAGGATATTAATTATTTTATAAAAAAATATGTGAAGATTATCAATCTTGATCGTGGATTGATTATATTTGATATGTATCAATTTCAAGAGCAGATGGCAAGTACGATTGCCGATAATCGTTTTACTATTATTAAAACATGCCGACAAGCAGGTAAGACAACGACCTCTGCCGCTGTTATTCTCTGGCATATTATTTTTAATGAAAGTTATACTGTAGCAATCCTTGCTAACAAATTACAAACGGCTCGTGAGATTTTAAACCGTGTTCAACGAGCATATGAAAATCTACCCAAATGGTTACAACAAGGCGTAACAGTCTGGAATAAAACGAATGTAGAACTTGAGAATGGTAGTCAGATCATTGCTGCTTCTACTGCTTCATCTGCCATTCGTGGTTATTCTATTAACTTCCTATATCTTGATGAATTTGCATTCGTACCTCGTAATATTCAAGATGATTTCTTTACTTCAGTTTATCCAACGATTATCTCTGGTACAACTACAAAAGTGGTAATCACTTCAACTCCGAATGGTTTTGATTTATTTTATAAAATGTGGACCGACAGCGTAGAAGAACGAAATGAATATATAAACTTCTCTGTTAACTGGTGGGATGTTCCCGGTCGTGACGAGGAGTGGAAAGAAAAGACGATTGCAAATACCAGTGAAGATCAGTTTCGTCAAGAGTTCGAAGCTGAGTTCATTGGTTCATCAAACACTCTAATCTCACCGAACAATTTACGTATATTGAGTTTCCGTAATCCTCAATATACAAACTATGAAGGTAAGTTAAGAATATATAAGGAACCAGTGAAAGATCATAATTATTTCTGTACGGTAGATACTTCAAGAGGTTCTGGCATCGATGCTTCTGCTTTTACGATTGTTGATGTAAGTGTAATGCCGTATGAGGTTGTTGCTTGTTATGCAGACAATCTAATTCCACCTCTACTATATCCTGAAATCATATATAATGTAGTTAAGTCATATAACAATGCATCTGTTCTTGTTGAGATTAATGATAATGGTCAGCAGATTGCAGACATTCTACATTACGATTTAGAATATGAAAATGTTATCTTTACAGCAGTCAAAGGTCGTGCTGGGCAGGTAATCGGTGGTGGATTTTCTGCTAATATTCAAAAAGGTGTGAGAACCACAAAGACTGTAAAAGCGAATGGTTGTGCTAACATTAAAACGATGATTGAGAAAGATAAGATTCTTCTCAATGATTATCAAGTGATAAATGAGTTTTCTACTTTTGTTCAAAAAGGAACATCATATCAAGCCGATGATGGAGCACATGATGATCTTGTAATGTGTCTTGTATTATTTGCTTGGGCAACGAATCAATCATTCTTTAAAGATTTAACCGATACAGATTTTCGTAAACAACTTCTTGAAAATAAATCACAGTTGATTACTGATGATGTATTACCATTTGGTTTTATTGATGATGGTAATGATGAAAACGAAAATATAATAAATATTCAAGATACTCCTACCGATAACTGGAACGGATTTGATACTGATACAACTAACAAATGGAGTTGGTAAAGTCAAATATCTGTTTTTATAAATAATATTGAAATCTAACTTGATTTATTAAGTTATAGTAAGGAGAATGACACATGCCTTTTCAAGTATCACCAGGCGTTAATGTTACAGAGATCGATCTTACTACAGTCATTCCTGCTGTATCAACAACTGAAGGCGCCATTGCTGGGCGTTTTCATTGGGGACCAGTTGGAAAGCGTGTATTAGTATCTTCTGAAGACATTCTAGCCTCTCAATTTGGTGAGCCAAATTCTGATAACTTTCAGGAATGGTTCACAGCCGCTAACTTTTTAGCATATGCTAATGCTCTATACGTATCACGTGTAGAGAATAGTGCCAATAACGCATCAACCGCTGGTACCGGTCGTTATGTTAAAAACGATGACGATTACGAAAATAACTATTCAACTGGTATTACTGGTGGCGGCGATTTCGTTGCTAAGTATCCAGGTGCTCTTGGCAACTCACTTAAAGTTTCTGTTTGCCAAAGCGCAAATGCTTACACTCAAGCAGTTTCTGCTAACCTAGCGTTCCAAGCAAGTAATACAACTGTTCTTACTCATGGTGTTGTAACTGGGACAGCAATCGACGTTTCAGGTTCTGTTGTTCCTGGCGACGTTCTATTCCTCCAGTCATCTGGTGTAAATTTAGGTGATGGTATTAAAGTTGCTTCTGTAAATGGAACATCAATTACTCTTGCTACTGCTCCAACACAAACACAACTCGGCACAACAGATAATACCACATACGCTTTTGCTAATACAGAAGTAAAATCAGCCGAGCGTCGTTGGGAATACTACAATCTATTTGATTCAGCTCCAGGTACATCTGCTGACGCTACTCGTGTTGGTGGTTCTGGTGACGAACTTCATATCGCTGTTGTCGATGAAGACGGCGATGTCACAGGCGTCAAGGGTCAAGTTGTAGAACGTTGGTCTGGTCTATCACGTGCTGTTGGTGCTCGTACCACAGACGGTGCTTCTAACTACTACAAAGAAGTCATTAACAATCAATCTTCTTGGTTGTGGTGGGCTTCTCATGTAGATAACATGGCATCTGCTGGTGGTGCTCTATCATCGACATTTAATAATACTGATGATAAACCAACAACTGCTTCACTATCTGGTGGTGATGATGGTACAACACCAACTAATGCTCAGTTGATTGATGGTTACAATCTATTCCAATCCGCTGAAGATGTTGATGTTTCCTTCATTCTAGGTGCTGATGCAAATCAAACGATTGCTACACACCTCATCAATAACATCTGCGAAACACGTCTTGACTGTATCGCTGTTATTTCACCAGAGTCTGCTGATGTTGTAAACAACTCTTCATACGCTGGTAAAGAAGCAGAAGATGCAATCGCATATCGTAACACACTACCATCAACTTCTTATGCTACCCTTGATGGTTCATGGAAGTATCAATATGATAAGTATAACGATGTTTATCGTTATGTTCCAATGAACGGTGATGTTGCTGGTCTCATGGTTCGCACAGATACGACTCGTGATCCATGGTTCTCACCTGCTGGTTTCAATCGTGGTAACATTAAGAACGTTGTAAAACTTTCTTATAATCCTAAGAAAGCAGATCGTGATCAACTCTATAAGAATGGTATCAACCCAGTTGTTTCTTTCCCAGGTCAAGGTACTGTTCTCTTCGGCGACAAAACTCTACTTGCTAAACCAAGCGCATTTGATCGTATCAATGTTCGTCGGTTGTTCATCGTTCTTGAAAAAGCGATTTCTACCGCTGCTAAGTTTAGTCTGTTCGAGTTTAACGATGCGTTCACTCGGTCACAGTTCCGTAATCTAGTTGAACCATTCCTAAGAGATGTCCAGGGTCGTCGTGGTATCTATGACTTCCGTGTTGTTTGCGACGAAACAAACAATACAGGAGAAGTTATTGACCGCAATGAGTTTATTGGCGATATCTACATTAAACCTGCTCGTTCGATTAACTTCATTCAGTTGAACTTCGTTGCAGTTCGTACTGGTGTCGATTTCGAAGAAGTAATCGGTCAGTTCTAATATAAATAAATAAAAGGATATTAGGAGAATAAAATGGCATTTAATATCAATGAATTTCAAGGAGCGATGACAGGCGGCGGCGCTCGCCCTTCACTCTTTGAAGTTACGATGACCAATCCTTTTAATAGTGCTGCTGATGAAAAGTTCAGGTTTATGTGCCGAGCGGCTCAGATTCCTGCAACTTCAATTGCTTCGATTGCAGTTCCATACTTTGGTCGCCCAGTTAAGTTTGCTGGCAACCGCACATATGAAGATTGGACAGTCACCATCATTAACGATGAAGACTTTTCAATTCGTTCAGGTATGGAAGAGTGGGCACAGAACATCAATAGTACTCAAGGAAACCTACGTTTAACTGGTGCAAATCCTGAAGCCTATAAGTCTCAGGCTCAGGTCATTCACTATGGTAAACAAGGTAACATCTTACGAGAGTATAAGTTTGTTGGACTATTCCCAACAAATATTGCTGCTATTGATCTTGATTGGTCAAATACAGACGCTATCGAAGAATATCAAGTAACACTAACTTATGATTATTTCACAGTTGATGTTGCAAGTTCTTTCGGCGCTGCTATCAATCTATAATAATAGTTATTCTATCGAGAAAAGGGAGCTTCGGCTCCCTTTTTTTGTGTCATGTGTTATTATAAATAATCAAAATCACTTAGACATAGGATAAAAATTAATATGGAACTTTTTGGATTTACTATCGCTCGTCAACAAGAAAAGAAGGATCAAGAACAGATTCCTTCTATCGTTGCTCCTACTTCAGAAGATGGTTCTATCGAACTTGCTCCAGGTGGTGCGTATGGAACTTATGTTGATTTAGAAGGTAAAGCAAAGAACGAGGGTCAACTTGTTTCTAAGTACCGCGAAATCTCAACTCAACCTGAATGTGATGCTGCTGTTCAAGATATTGTGAACGAAGCGATTATTATCGATAATCATGAAGGTCCAGTAGAGATTAATCTTGACAAAGTGAAATATCCAGAATCTTTAAAGAAAAAAATTCGATCTGGTTTTGAAGACATTATTCGAATGCTTGATATGCATAATAATGGTTATGATATTTTCCGCAAGTGGTATGTTGATGGTCGGTTGTATTATAATATTGTAATCGATGAAAAGAATCCTCGGCAGGGCATTAAAGATTTACGATACATCGATCCACGTAAGATTCGTAAAATCAAAGAACCGATTAAAGAAAAAGATAAGAGAACAGGCGCGACTCTTTATAAAGGTATGAACGAATACTATCTTTATAGTCCAACTGGTGTTGGTGCACAGTCAGCTACAAATCAAGCACAAGGTATTAAGATTGCAAAAGATTCTATCTGTTACGTTCATTCAGGTTTGTTAAGCCCAAACAACGGAATGGTTTATTCACATCTTCATAAAGCAATCAAACCACTCAATCAACTTCGTATGCTTGAAGATGCTGTAGTCATTTACCGTCTTGCTCGTGCGCCTGAACGTCGTATCTTTTATATCGACGTTGGTAACCTTCCTAAAATGAAAGCTGAACAATATCTTCGTGATATGATGGCAAAGCATAAGAATAAACTTGTCTATGATGCAAGTACAGGTGAAGTACGGGATGATCGTAAGTTTATGACGATGCTTGAAGACTTCTGGCTTCCAAGACGTGAAGGTGGTCGTGGTACAGAAATCACAACACTTCCTGGTGGTCAAAATCTTGGCGAAATGGAAGATGTTGATTATTTTCGTCGTAAACTTTACAAGTCATTAAATGTTCCCATCACTCGTATGGAGGCTGAGTCTCAGTTCAATCTTGGTCGTGCTTCTGAAATCACTCGCGACGAACTAAAGTTTCATAAGTTCGTTGAAAGACTTCGTGTAAGATTTTCTATTCTTTTTGATGAGTTACTTGAGATTCATTTAGCACTCAAGGGTATTACTACTCGTAAAGAGTGGAAAGAAATGAAAGAACATATATATTATAACTTTATGGAAGACAATCACTTTACAGAACTTAAAGAATCAGAGATGATGACTGAGCGTCTTCGTATTCTGGGTGATGTTGATCAATATGTCGGTAAGTATTTCTCTGAAGAATGGATTCGTAAGAATGTTCTTCGTATGTCTGAAGAAGATATTCAAGATATCGAAAAGCAGATTAAGAAAGAAGGTTCTGACGAAGATATGGAAGATGATGATCAAGATCAAGGACCACAACAATCAGAACAACCACCTCAATCTCAACCTGAAGAAGAGTTTGTTCCAAACAAAGAGTTATCTGACGAAGAAAAGAAACTCGTAGAGAGTATGACTAAATTTATGGATTCTATGGTTCCTGAAAAGGAATAGATTATGAAACAAAGTATTGAGAATGCGAAACTCCTCAGTACGATACTTGCTGTAATTAAAAAGCAAGGTATTGACATTAAAGAGGAGTTGACAGAAGAAATTCTTGCTTCGATTGAGACTGTTACTGGTCCGCAAGGTGAGAAAGGTGATCGTGGCGAACCTGGATTGATTGGCGAACAAGGTCCAATCGGTCCACAGGGTCCACAAGGTATACAAGGTGAACTTGGTGAGAAGGGAGACAAAGGTGATAAAGGTAACTCCGGTGAGCCCGGTCCAGTTGGTCAACAAGGACCGCAAGGAGAAAAGGGAGATACAGGTCCTAAAGGTGAAAAAGGCAGCCCAGGAATACGAGGACCGCAAGGATTTAAAGGTGAACGAGGAGAACAAGGAGAGAGGGGTGATAGTGGACCTCAAGGTTTAAAAGGCGAACAAGGTCCAATTGGTGCACAGGGTTCAAAGGGTGATATTGGAAAAGAAGGCAAGCAGGGTAAAGCAGGTCCAAAAGGTTTAAAAGGCGATAAAGGTTCTCGTGGTCCAAAAGGCGACAGAGGTCCAAAGGGTCCAAAAGGCGATAAGGGTGATTCTGGTAAAGATGGTAAAGATGGTCGTGATGGTAAAGATGGATCTGATGCTGATGTTACAAAGAGTTTAACAAAGTTTGAAAAAGACTTTAACACATATAAAGCGAGATTGAATCAACAGTTAGCTAGTCTTGGTGGAGGTGGTTCAACTCGTATTCTAGATAATGATGATGTTGTCTTTAATAGACCATCTCAATTGGCTAATAATGATATCTTAATTTTTGATAAAAGAATTTCAAAATTTACATCAATGAATATTGTTGATGTTATTAATACAGTAAGGGTTCAACTAGAAGTGCAATACGATAGATTAGTAGATGAAGTAGTAGTTGGCGCAAACACATATACTTATGTTGGTGAAGCAAATCCAGGATCATATGCTAACACAGCATC
>Ga0208767_1003687_pt1 | contig 11043 bp, 17 predicted proteins | sample VirMetDEL_Mar_21_FD_184514 | JGI IMG/M metagenome (GOLD analysis project Ga0208767, IMG submission 184514) | Aqueous microbial communities from the Delaware River and Bay under freshwater to marine salinity gradient to study organic matter... | ecosystem: Environmental > Aquatic > Marine >... | reverse complement strand
AATCTAGCAACACCCTTTTCATAGTTACCTACATTTCTAAAGTTATCTCCAACCCTTGCATCTAACTTCTTTAACGCTTCATCTCCTTGTTTTGCACTAGCAGTTACATCTTTGTAAGTCCTTGATAATCTAGCGTATTCTTTAGAGTTCTTCTGTCCTGCTTGTTCTAAAGCTAACATTTCAGCACCTAAACGCTTAGACTCATTCTTTAACTCCCTAGTGTTTTTAACAAGTTCTTTATAAGCATCAGACTCTTTTTTAGTTAAGTCAATCTGTTTTTGTTGTTGCCTATTTATTTGTTCTTGCGTTTTTAATTCTTCACGCTTTGTTTTTTCTTTCTCTCTAGCAAGTTGTTCTTTTGTTTTATTTAGCTCTCTTTCTATTTTTTGTTGTTCAATAGTAGTTTGAGTCTGTAGCTTTACAGCATCAGTAAGTTCTTTTGTCTTTTTAATTAAAGCTTCAATCTCTTTTACATTATCTGCCTTAATACCTTTAAGTTCAGTCTTGAATGATTTACCTACATTAACAAGTTCTGTGTTAAGCTCTTTTAGTTTTTCCTTAGCAACTTCTGCACCATCTACAACAACCTTAAATATATCCCCCTCGAATATATCTGAACCTTTAATCTGTTTTGCCATAATTAATTATTTTGTTTAGAATACTCATCTAGTATTAGATAATACTCACTAACTGTTATTTGTTTCCAATCTAATCTATAACCTAACCACTTACTCAAATATATCAACGCTTGTTGAATACTAGATTGTTGATTAGTGTTCTTTTTTAATCCCTCTAATTTAGCATCTTCTACCTCAATTAAAGTCAATTTGAACCTATCTTTTGTAATTAAATAATCACATTGTATCAATGCTCTTTTTTTAATTATATCTAGGTATTGTTTATACTCTTTTCCTAAACCTCTTTTAGAGATATAATCATCGTACACGACATCAAAATCTTCCTTGTTAGTCTTTAAGTCTTTTAAATCCTCTCTAACATACCTTAAATCGCCTTCTAAACACTTCTGCCAGTTGTATAAAGGCATATCATCAATCGATTTGTAAACTTTTTCTTGCATATCTAATCATTCTTATTTTTATTTCATTTCTCAAAGCATCCATACTTTGTTCTGTCAAACCTATTATCCTATCTCCGTATATCTCAAATAGATCTATCGTACCTAAAAAATTTGTTTTATTTCCATCTCCATCAATCTCAAAACCATCATTCATAACCTTTATAAACATAGAGTTAAAAAACTCTCCAGTATCTAAGAATGTATATGGAGTTCCAGTCTTTTTGTTAGGGTTAATTTCTTCTGTAAGTGAAGAATATCTACCTATAACATTACCAAACTCATCAACTCCTTTATCTATAAGCTGTGTTTTTTGAAGTAGGTAATGTAAAACATAATCTTGAACCTCTTTATCAAAAGCATATAACCAAGCTTCTACCTCTTTCAGTAGTTTTACTTCTTTTAATTTAATATCTAAAGCAGTTCCTTCAAATAGATTTTTCATATATCAAAAGTACAAAAAAAAAGAGGTACAAATTAATGCACCTCTCTTTAGTATTAGTTAATCAATGATTAAGCATCAATATAATCAACAGTTCCTACATAACCATCTTTAGCGATAGAAAGTGTAAGTTCGTTAACAGAACCAGTAATTTCAGCGTACTCGATAAGGTAAACCCCATCAGCAGTTTCAGTTACACCAGTAATTGTTACAGCACCTACAGCAGTATTATCATAAAGAGCAAAATCAGCAAGTACAAATCCTTTAGCTTTGATAGGTGCAACAGCAGTACCATAATCTAAAGTCAATGTAGCAGTTACGCTAGTTGTTGTAATAGAAGATGTAGCGATATTAACATCTAACAAACCTTCAAGGTCGTTAAAATCTAATCCACCCTCTTCAGGAGTTATCAACCACATTGTAGACTCATCAAATAAACGATAGAAGTCAAATCCTACCATGATTTTTTGAGCAGTAGAGTCAGTAGCAAACATCATTTTTGCTTCAAAAGACTCATTATCTACTGGAATTGGATATAATTTAGTTCCTACTTTAGAACCAACTAAGTTTCCGTTAACATCAACAATATAAACTCCGAAATCAACACATCTGCTGTTTTGGATTTTACCCATTAATTGTGGAGATTCATTCCATAATTGACCTGCAAAAGAACGCTTCCCTTGTTTGATGAAAACTTTTCTTCCTGATGGTGCTTCCTCGAATGTAGAATCAGCTTTAGCTAACTCAACATTTTCAAATTGTGGAAGTGGAAACCATCTTTTAGAAGCATCAGCTTGATTAGTTAACGCTGTAAAGTAAGCTTCATCATAAGAAGCATAAGCAGTTAAATCTAAGTAGTTTTTAGCACCTGAATTATCTTTCAAAGGCACTAAAAAGATTTTTGATGTAACCGATTGAAGAGTTACACAATTTGGTTTTCCAGTATTGGAAAGACCTGCATCACATTGACATCCTATAGCCATAATTTATTTTATTTAAAATTTACAAAACCTTTACCTATGAGTACATTCGCTTCCTCACAAGATAATTTTAATATCTCTCCGTACCTCATCCATTTTGATTTTCCAGTTGACACATACTCTCTAAGACCTTCGTATTTACTAACAAATATTACTTTATCAGGCTCTTTAAATTCAGATATAGTTTTGAACTCATCCCCAAAAACATCAAATACAGACATATCACACTTGTCGCAAACCTCCACTATTGCCCTATTACTTATAGAGTTAGTGTGCTTAATATCAACGCAATACGCATTTATATCTTCCATTTTAAAGAAATCATCCCCTATACCTTTTAGCTTTAAGTTTTTAGTACAGTCAGAATCTAAACCTGAATTTATGCCATCAGACCATAGCTTGTAATTAACTTTTTCTAAAATGTATTTAGAGAAGAACCTACCTGCGCCAACAGATTGAGTTCCGTTCTTATATCCATTCCAAACACCTCCTTTTTTAGTTTTAGTATCGTAAAAGAAAATATCTTTCAATCCTAACACGTTTTTTGAAGTAGGTTTTTGTTTATACACCCAATCGAAATACCCATCAGAAAGTAAATCATCAGAACCTAAAAGAACTACACCATCAACATTCAAATCTTTAGCTTTTTCAAGCAAGGCATTGTGCTTATTGCTTACTGGGAAGTTCTCAACCTCTATGTAATGACAATCTTTACACAATCCTTTAGATAACTCGCCCTCACTTCCTGCAACTATAATCTCAAATCTATATTTCTTGGATTGATTAACAAGTCTTTCGAGAACAATTCTCTCTAAGTCATGTCTTTTATATACAGCTAAAATAAGAGCGAGTTTCATAAACTATTTATTAAGTAGCTTGTAATAACGCTTTAGCAGTATTGAAAGCACCTTTAATAAGAACTGCAGTATCGTTAGCAGAAGCAAATTGAACCAATCTCTTCTCTAATAACATTGTTTTCTTATTGTTAGTGAAGTCGTTACCATCTAAACCGATTTGTAAAGCTAAATCCTCACGAATTAACACTTGAAGAACAGATAAATCTCCTCCTAAGAAGTTTTCTCCACTTAATGCAGTAGTTGGGATAACTCTCATTCCTGCAACCTCTAATCCGTTAGCAGTAGCGAAAGTTGGCATGATATATTGACCGTTATTATCTCTAGTCAATTTCATACGTGCAACGATAGCAGGGTTAACGAAGATTGCGTTAGGCATACCGAAAGCTAATTCAGTTTGTAAAGCAACAGCTTCAATAACATCGTAATCGTTAGCTTCAACAGTAGCAGAACCAACAGCGTTAGCTAAAGTACCTGCACTAAAAGCAGTAGCATAAGTGATACCTCCTTTAAGGTTATCTCCAGTACCATCTCCGTTGAATAATTGGTCTTCCAACACAATATCCATACGTTTCATCAAGTTGTTCTCAATGTAAGAAACTAATTGAGGTAAATCAGCTAACATTTCAGTTGTTACTTTACCATAAACAGCGATTTTCTTAACATTTGCAGTAGCCTCTTCGTAACGTACAGAAAGTTGAGTTTTAGAAGCACCCTCTGCCAACATAATTGGAGTTCCTTGCTCATCTAATTCCTCAATCCATAACGCTCTGTTACCTGCAATACGACCTACAGAAACATTAGCTAAATAACGTAACTCACGTTTTCTGATTGTAGAGATAATACCAGTGTTCTCTGTAATAGAAACTTGTGTAGAACCTGCACCAATAGTGTTGGTAACACTCATATCTACAACAGCTTTAACTTCTAATCTCAAAGGTGCAGTTTGTTTACCATTGTTGTCTAAGATAGATTTAATCTCATCTTTAGCACCATCAAAAGCATTTAATAAAGCTTCTTTAAGTGTGTAACCAACTTTAGGCTCACTTGCAGTTTTTTCTTTGAAAGATTCAAGTTCTGCTTCCAATTTAGCGATTGCAGACTTAACTTCAGTAGTGTCGTTTTTAGCAGACATACCTTCTAATTCACTTTTAAGAGTCATTAACTCTTCTTTTGATACTGCATTAGCAGTTTTTTCAGCAATGATTGAGTTTACTTTTTCAATCACACTCTCTGGAGTCATTTCCATTTTTACTTGATTTTTGGGTTAAACAATTTATTATCTATATACTCTATGTGTTGGGTTTGGGATGAGTGAATAAATCGGCTCGTAACTAACACTTGCAAGGGTCTTTATATTTTGAAACTGAAAAAGAAACAACTATACCACTTAGATTTGCATCTAGGATGTTTTTCATCATTCCTTGCTCTGTTTCCACACCAAATCTACTAAAAGTATCTCTCGAGAAGTCTGTTATCTTTTTGTAGGTAGGCATTTTGTTAATAACTTTAACAAATTCAGCTTGTAGTTCAAGCATTGGTTCAACTACATTGATTCTATGTGCTGTTGTTGAGTAGTTTACAATATCTGTTTCATCTACAAAAACAACCTTCATTGTCATATCTCTTTCGATAGAAGAATCTTCTCCGTAAACCTTTTCATTATGACTTTCTACCAACCAAATTAATGGAGTTTTATCAAACATATTGTTTGTTGCTTTAGTCCACTCCATATTTGTAGCTAATCTAGTACCTACAATAGAAAAAGGTGCAGGACAATTAGGTAAATCAATAAGATTTTCATTGTCAATCGTGAATGATTCATCTTTGGTTATTGCAGTTATAGTAGCAGTTTCATCTCCACCAATAGCATTTTTACCAGTAATCATTTTGCCTACACGTAGCCACTTAGTATCACACGTATAAAATGTTTTGTCTAAGTATGAAGAAAACTCTAAAGAAGTATTCATTCTACTTACTATCTCTTCAAATAAGACTCCTACTTCTCTCATAACCAATAAGCATATTGTTTTCCTTTACCTCTAAACGCAGGGTAATCAGATAGATTAAGCAAAATGTAATCTTGTATTGCTTGATATGTCTTTACAGATTCGTTATATCTACCAAATATAGTCGTATGAGCAGATATTGGTTTAGAGTTTTCATTCTCTTGTTTAACAACTCCGTTTGGAGTCATTTGTGTAACCATATCTTTTTGATACTCGAAATATATAAACCCTAAAAGCATATCCTTCATACCTCTAGAAATTATAAGTCGAATATCATCTTCCGACATAAACTCATTAAATATTTGTAGGTAAATATCAGTAGTTGGAACACCTGCTACAACATCTGCTATAAATAAGTTGTATAAATCTATACCTAGTAATTCAGCCAAGTAAATACTTTCGTATCTATCTATATAGTCTTGTATCTTGGTATTAGCATACATACCAGTAGACATTTCAAACTTATTTGTAAAATCACTAGTCGTTACAAATGTACCCATAACCTTTCTTAGTTAAAATTAAAGCAGTATCTCTATCTACAACTTGTTTTTCTCCGTTCTTATGGAATTTAGAACCTTCAAATACAAATAAGTATTCAGCCTTATCTAAAATAGGTTCAGATTTAACTTCTACAACTGTTTTTTCAGATTTGTCTACCAATTCTTCCTTTACAACTTTTCTTGCTCTAGCCATTGCGTTTATTTTATGTTATTAACTACTTTACTCCAATCAAAAGACTTTTCAGCAGGAGTAGGTTCGATTATCTTTTTAACATCAGATTTTTCTAAATTCATAGAAGCAATTTCTGATAATTGAGAAGATAAAAACTTATGTCGCATCTCTAATCCATACAACCTTTCATCCGTTCCTTTACCATTAGCTAAGGATTTGATGATAGTTTCCATTTCATTAGTAATTGATGTAATAATTTCAGATTTATTCTCTGATTTACCAACCTCTAATACTGGAGTCATTTCATTAGCACCAAAAGTAACTGCTGAACCTTCCCATAAGGCAACTTCTGAAACTAGATAATACCCACCATTAGATTTGGTATCATCTTCAATCCACTTAATCTTATCTGCAATATATCTGTAGCCAATAGAATGTTCACGAATAATTCCTTCTTCGTAATCACACATCGCATCATTACCTTGTGTAGATGTACTCAACTCTCCAACTGCATACAATCCTAAATCATCTTCCTTTAACTCCACAAATTTACCTATCTGCCACTTCCAATCGTGATGTCTTAAAAACGCAATCTTTCTATTGGAAGCAGAATCAACTCCACGCTCTTGCAAAGACTTTGTAAAAGCACCTTTAACAATCATATCATTGTCAGAATCTATGTTCCCAAAATGGGATAAATACATAGCCACCTTGCGTGAACTAGAGTCAATATCCTTAATTTCTAAAGAATGCGACTTAATTTTATACGCAGAATTAAATTTATTATTCATATTTCGTTAAATTTGTTGTACAAATATAAAATTTTTATTATGAACGACATAAGTTTTTGGAGTGCTTTCTCAAATTCTGCTAAAAAAAATAGCACAAGAGCAATAGAAGAATGGTTTGATTTAGGAAAAAGATTCCAAACAGAATTATATGGTAAAAAAACTGCTGTATGGATTGACACCTCAAAACCATTTCAAAACTATGTCGAAATACCTGAACTAAGAACAGTTGTTGATAAAAAAGCACAAATGATTTCAGCAGGTATTCCTGCATTGTATAACGATAAAGGAGAGGTTGTAGAAAAACATTGGGTATTAGACCTAATTAAGAACCCTAATCCAATGCAAACTTGGAGAGACGTTATCTATTGTCTAGCAGTAAATGATGCTTTATATTCTACTGCATTTGCTTATGCACCTAAAAGAAGTTTTGACATTGTTAATCTATTTGTACCTATTGCCACTCATAGAGTTAAAGTACATACTACTGGAAAGACTTTAAAGCAATTAGATAAAGGTGGTCTTATAGATTATTACACTTACAACTATGATGCTACTTATGGAGGTGTAAATGAAAGTGATAAGCTTGAAAAAGACGAAGTAGTTATTATTCAAACTACAGATGGTATTAATGTACTTAATCCAGTATCAAGAATTGATAGTTTAAAATACCCTTTATCCAATATTAAAGCACAATACAATAAACGTAATGTACTTTTAGAAAATATTGGTGCGATAGGTATATTATCTTCTGCTAATTCAGATTTAGGAGGTTCTTTGCCTATGTCGCCTGACGAAAAAGAGCAAATACGTAAAGATTGGTATAATCGTTCTAAAGATGAGCTTATAATCGCTGAAAATGATGTTAAATGGACTCCAATGTCTTTTCCTACTAAAGATTTAATGTTGTTTGACGAATTAAAAGCAGATAAATTAGCTATAATAGATGCTTATGGTCTTAATTATTACATCTTTTCAAACGAAAGTGGTTCAACTTACTCCAACGTAAACTACGGAGAAAGATTAGCATATACTAATACTATTATACCTGAATCTGATAAGATATACGATAACCTTACTGAACAATTAGGTTTAGACAAAGAAGGATTAAGACTAAAAGCACACTTCGACCATATACCAGTACTTCAAAATGATATTTTATCAGAAGCACAATCTTTAAACACAAGAGCAGATGCCTTAAAGAAAGTTCAAGAGTTAGGAATTACACTTACAGACGAAGAAATGAGAGCCTTAATGGGATTATAAATACCTCTGAAAATCTAGCACTCGTAAAAAAGTGCTATTTTTTCATCTAACATATAACGTATATTAATAATAAGTGTTATATTTGTAGAAACTTTAAAACAAAACAATATGATTTTATTTATTTCGGGCTTATTATTAGCCTACGTATGCAACCATTTCGATAACGAGATGAAGATTAAGAGAAGGCTTAAGAAAGCTAAAGAGGAGTTATTCTCGGATGATAGACCTAAATACACAACAGATGAAATACTTTAAGAAAAAGATTCCTAACATAAAGGAATATCGAGAGATGAAAAGAGTAGCTATACATCACTTATCCAAGCAAGGGTTAAGCAAGAAAGAGATAGCAGAAGAACTAGGAATGGCTTACAAGAATGTATGCTTACAAGCTAAGAAACCTATTGATGAAGGTATAGACGAGATATACGATAGAATGATATCGTGTGAGTTATATCCTATCAAGCAAAAGAGCAAGGTAGTATGGCGAAAATTATAGTACCTCGCCACATGGCAGAGAATAAAGCTCGTAGAATTATACGTATGCTTGAATGTGGGGAGCAAGAATCAGTAGTTAGAAGGTTATGCAACTTAGACGATAAGAAATTCCAAGTTTTAAAAAACCAAGTTGTAACCAATAAGAGCTACGTTCATTTTGGTAGTAAGAATGAAAGTTACATGACAGAGGAAGAAATGTTGGTAGGTTACGTAGCGCCTAGCTATGATGAGTTAAGTGAATCAGAAAAAGAAATGTACAATGCAAACTAAGAAATGTTTTAAGTGCAAACAAGACCTACCAATAGAAAACTTTAAAAAGATAGACGAACACGACTATCAGCAAAAAAGCTGGTTAGGAAGGCTTATTAATTGCAGAGAGTGCAATATATCACTAGAGCTAAAACAAGGCGTTGTAAGGCGTATAAATGGCAAATTCCAAGTGTTAAACTGGAGTAAAGAAGAAATAATAAACGATAATTTAAAGTAATATGAAAAAGATAGTAATTTTAGCATTGATTTTTACGGCTTGTAAAAAAGAAAGTAATGTAACAAGTAATGGAGAAACTAAAGATTGTAATTGTGATCGTATAGTATCAACTCCTTACTTTAAATTTACAGGACAAGATGGAGTAACTCATTACAACTACAATATAACTACGGTTAACGATTGTAGTGGTAAAGAAAAAACTGAGCAAGTAAAAACAAATGGTCCATTGTATTATAAATTTGGAGATTGTAGAAAATGAGAAAGACAGAAACAAACCCGAACGAATACGAGATAGATAAACTAATCACCCTTATATGGGCTACGATAGTTCTAAGCTCGCTAACTTTTTTAACATTAATCGTAAAAACAATTTTATGGCTGGCAATATAAACTACGAGTTCTACTTCCGTAATGCTCCAGAATCAAACGTGTACTTAAGGCAATTAAAATCACATACCGTTCACAAGCTACGTGAGAAAGGATTAACACATAAGCAAATTGCAAAGAAGATAGGTAGCAACGGACATACGACATCTTTATATATGGAGAAACAAATAGTAAACTCCTCGTACATTATACGTAACTATGAAAAAATTATTAAAGAAAGGATATATCCTATACGTAGACATCGAGATAGAATAGATTGGATAGCCTCTAGAGATTAACTAGAGGTTATTTTTTTGTTTGCTAAAAACAAACAACTAAGTTTTTAAGTTATTAAGATATGGTAGAACATATCGATAGAATTCTAGAGATTTACAAGGAATCTAGAAACCAGAGCGAGACAGCTCGCAAAATCTGTGAAGAAAAAAATATCCCTTATACCGATAGTAATAGGAGATTAGTAGCTAGTCTAATCAAACATAGAGAGGACAAAGGCATATTTGATGAGTGCGAGAGGGTAGGTATAAATCCAAGTAAGGTTAAACACTATTGGTACAAGGGTAAGAACTACTCTATCAATGTTAAGGGAGAGGATACAGACAAAGAAATAGATTTTGACTCTGTTATATCGGAGTGCATGAAATCGTACGAGAAACAGCCTTTAAACAAGCTTAAAATACAATCTGACATAGTAGATAGATTAGTCTATACAGATGTTCACACAGGGATGGATGCGTCTAGAGGTGGTTTATCTTTATATCCTGTTGAATGGAATGGTGAAATGTTATTAGAAAACATAAAACTAATGGCAGAATTCACGATTAAAAACAAACAATCGGATGTTCTTTACATTGATGAGCTAGGTGATTATATGGATGGATGGGATGGTGAGACAACTCGTAAAGGTCATAAATTACCACAAAATATGAACAATGAAGATGCTTTTGATTATGGTTTAAAAGCTAAGGTTCTATTAATAGATATACTTCAAAGCGAATTTAAACACATTGTTTGTAATAACATATGCGAGGATAATCACTCGGGAGCTTTTGGATATGTTGTAAATAGTGCGTTTAAAAGTGTTATAGAACATAAATACTCAAATGTTGAGGTAATAAACCACAGAAAATTCTTAAACTTCTACAAGATACAAGATAGAATGATTGTATTAACGCATGGTAAAGATGCAAGAAATCTAAAATTCGGATTTAAACCACAACTTGATCCACGACAAATAGAAAAAATAGACCAATTCCTTAAAAATTACAAAATATATAACGATTGCAAATACATTACATTTTCAAAAGGAGATAGTCATCAATGTTTATTTGACCTTTGCTCTAGTGATGATTTCGATTATTTTAATTATCCAGCCTTATCTCCTTCTTCTGAATGGGTGCAAACAAATTTCAAACGTGGAAGACGTGGTTTTGTACTAGAACACATCAAAGATCACGGTGCAAGAGTAGTGGTAGAACCATATTTTTTTAGTAAATTAGAGTATTAAATAATTAATATGATAGGTATTTATAAAATAACAAGCCCTACAAATAAAATCTATATAGGACAAAGTAAAGATATAAATACCTAT
>Ga0208767_1003686_pt1 | contig 11045 bp, 6 predicted proteins | sample VirMetDEL_Mar_21_FD_184514 | JGI IMG/M metagenome (GOLD analysis project Ga0208767, IMG submission 184514) | Aqueous microbial communities from the Delaware River and Bay under freshwater to marine salinity gradient to study organic matter... | ecosystem: Environmental > Aquatic > Marine >... | reverse complement strand
AATTTTTATATAACCCCTGTGCGGCTTTCTATAGTACACAGGATCAAACAGCCTCATCCACGAACACCGGGTATGCAGTTACATTCAACAACACTTCTTATAACAGTGCGGTCACATTATCAAACAACAGCCGGATAAACGTGCAAAACCCCGGCGTGTATAAGTTCGACGTTACGCTGCAGTTAGAACACAACAACTCAAGTGAAACATCTGTAACTGTCTGGGAACAAAAGAATGGTAGCGCGGTAGCATATTCCGGCCATAGGTTCGATGTAAAAGGTAACGATGATTATGTTATACACTGGGGTTTTACTGTTTCTTTGGCAGCAAATGATTACGTAGAGGTTTATTGGGCAACGGGAGACACCCAGTTAAACTTGCACACAGAAGCCGCAACGTCTCCACACCCCGGAATACCATCTGCATCTATAGACATCTCCTTTGTCAGTAACGTATAGTAAATGCACCCTTAACAGATAGGTGCAAAATGGACTTCTTAAAACTATTTGACGCGTGCGTCCGAGAAACTAAACCCCGATTAGAGGGGTATATACCTCCCACATCTTTAGAAGTAACGTTAAAGGAAAGCGACATTGGGCTAGATAGCTTAGATGTTATCCTTACGTTAGTGCTATTATCTGACATATATGGAATACCCGAGACGGAAGATTTTAACATCCCCACGACTAACCTTGGCGCTGTGTACGACTACATGATGGAGAATAAAAAACAAGATTTTGATACAGTAGAAGCCGCCATGGAGTCTGTAACATGATATACATGACGCATTGTGAAACACTGTGCACTACGGAAAAGACTACATATGCTGATATAGCGTTTCCGCAGAGCGTGCATATTGTAAAAGACACGTTTAAACGCGCTAAGTCAGGGTTGTTCTACCCTCCACATAAAGCGTTTGACAAAGTTATCTTGCAAAAAACAATAGATTACGTTGTAGATAACCCTGTTGCAGGTAAAACGGCGTTTATGTTCGCCGCAGGAAGTCAAGGATGGATGGGTACTAGCGGACGGTATGACCGAAATGTGGACGCTGAACTGCATTACAAAACTAAAATACCGTTTTTAACCCTTACTAATATATACGCAGGGCGTATCGCTAGTATGTTTCATGTGCATGACCACGTATCTACAGACGCTAGCGCCTGCGCTTCTAGTCTAAAAGTGCTTATGGATATGCAGAATTTGTTTTGGCACTACGGGTTCGATAGAGTTATTGTCTTAGCAGGAGAGGATTCCGTGTGCGTACCTTCACTAGAGTTTTTCGGAGATGCTAAGGCTAGTATACAGCTATCAGAAGAGCCTGATCGTAAACCATCTGCATTTGACGGCGTTAACACAGGGTTTCATGTAGGACAGGGGGCGGCATTAGCGGTGTTTGAAAAAGAACATGCGGGTATGTCAACACCTATGACTAGGTTTTTGGGTGCCTACACGGCTGCAGAAAATAACACAAACCCTCTTGGGCAGCGTCCAGATGGCGAAGGCTACTCTAAGGCTATCGAAGGTTCCTTACATGTAGCGGGGGTACGTAAGGAAAATATAAAAGTGGTAAAGGCACACGGCACGGGCACAGATGCAAACAATAAAGCAGAGAAAGCCGCGTTATTGCGTAGTCTTGATACGTTTGTGGCTACATCGTACAAGCCACGTATAGGGCATACGTTAAGCGCTAGCGGGTTATTAGAGACAGGGTTGTTGCTAAACGACATGAAACGCGGTATTGTACCACAAATCCTCAATAGGACAGAACATGATGACGTGTTTTTGTCCTACGATGCGCCAGCCCCACGCGGGCCGTTCCTTAGTCTAGCCGCGGGCATGGGTAATATTTACTCTGCTGCAATATTCTCTACGGAGGTGTAGGATGTCTACTGTTATAGATAGTAATCAAACACAGCTTGAACCTGCACAAATAGCTTTAGAGTTTGCGGAAAACTACAACTCTAGTGGGTATCCTACAGAAGTAGTATCGGTAGCGCTTATGAAAGAATTTACTCTGCCGGATACCGACCTAGTGCAGTTTGGTAACACTATTTTTATTGGGCATCGTGGCAAAGGGGATAACAAAGACCTCATGTGGGGGCGCGGGTTGACCGTAGATACCGCTCAAAATTTTATATCTGCGGGCCTTAAATATTTTGAACATCTGCAAGGTTTGGGCATAAAGCGGTATGTTACTGACTACGATGGAGACATATACGACAGTGCGTTTAAGACATGGAAACGGTACACTGACAAAGGTGACAGCGAAATAGCAGTAGGGCGTACATCAAAAGGCGACTCCCGTGCGTATGTTACTCTAGGTAAAATACCCTTAAGCGAGATAATGTAGTATGTCAGCGGTAGTAAAACTCGTTTCAAACGTTGTTGACGCGGCGGTAGATATTGTTGAAGACGTAGTTGGTGTTGTTGGCGACGCGGTTGACTGGGTTGTAGACGAGGTTATTGAACCTGTTGTTAGTGGTGTTGGTGACGTTATTGACTACGCACTCGACAACCCGATTGAAGCTATTGCTACTTTAGCGGTTACTATAGGCGCTCCATACCTTGCACCGTATATGGCAGGTGCGGGAGCTAGCACTGCTACGATAGCCGCGACAACAGCGTCAATACAAGCTGCCGCGCAATGGGTTATACCACTAGCTAGCGGTACACAAACACTGGTTGACGGGGGCGATATCGGTGACGCCGTTAAATCCGCTGCAGTCAGTTTTGCAACTGTTTACGCAGGGAAAGCGGCAGGAGCTTATATTGATCCCACAATAGAAAACATAAGCAACACCGCTATATCCAATACAAAACTAGCAAGTTCTGTCTCTCAAGTAGTAAGTGGTGCCACAAAATCTGCGACTAAAACATTTGTTCGGACTGGAGATTTAAAAGCGGCGGGTAGCGCATTTGTGAACGCTTCAGCTCTTGGTGGGGCAAGCGCAGGGTTAGAAGCCGCAACAGACGCTATTATAGGTAATATTGACCAAGCGTTGCAAGATAGTGGGTTTGGTAAAGAGTTTAACGAGCTTGCCGGAGGCGTAAAAGAATCTATCTACACTAGCGTAGCTGCAGAAATTACAGGGCAGGACGTATCTACACAAAGTATAATAAACGCATTAGATTCTGACGGATTTATTACTAACATAGTGGATAAGTTTGCGCCTGTAGCAAGCTTCATGGACACGCTAGCAGATGATGCCAAAACTCGATTAGGTAAAAATTTATCTGATACACAAATACAATTACTATCAGACGCTGTTTCTGCGAGTTGGGAAGCTGTTAAAGCGGGTAACCCTGACGCGTCAGGAGAAGAATTTTTTGGTAGTTTGCAGGAAGAAGCTTACGAGCAGTTAATTGATACCATCAGTGATCCTATAGATAGTGCGTTAGATAGGCTTACTGGCAATACAGCAAAAGCTGAAGCGGCGGCGGCTCCTCTTAATGAGGCTCTTGCAAAAACCGCGGAAGCTACATCTGGGTATAATACTTTACGAGAAGAATTAAACGGTCGCGTGCAAGAACAAGAACGTTTAAAAGATGTGTATAATCAGGCTGTAACTGCATTTAACGCAAATAAAAATCAAGACACACAAAGTGCCGCTAATGCAGCATCCGCTGCGTATAACGAGTATGTAATCAAACTTACCGAAGATTATGATAACAAGTATAAGCCTCAGTTAGACGCTTATATGGCAACGTATAACAAATACGAACCAACAATAGCTACTTTGGAGAAAAAATACGAAGAAGCATCTACATACATAATATCTGATATTGAAGACTTAGACAGCAGTCTGAAGCCTATGTTAGAGGGCGTAAACAAAGTTGTAGCAACAACTCTGCGTCCCGGTATTGATGAAGCAGAGTACCGCAGGCTTAATGGTTTAGGTCCATACACTGATGTGTATAAGCACTATCTGCAGAACCAAAAATCAGCGCAAGTTTTTGACGTTGTAAAACTAAACGAAGAAGCGGGTGATGACGTATACGGTGAAGGCTATACCGTAGAAACAAGGACAGAGACTGTAACAGACCCTGTTGATGGCAGCACTTACGACGAATATATCTTAGATTACTATGTAGATACTCCTGATGGTAAGGTAAAAGTTGACCCATACTTAGAAGGCATAGGTGGTGGACGCGGCGGCGACCCTCGTGACTTTAATGATGGCGTGTGGTCAATGAGGGAATACCGCGCAAAGGTAGTTCCACCAGTAACTCTGGGCGGGCGGCTGTCCTATGACATGGCAGTAATTCTAGGAGATAAAAACAAACAAGGACAGATAGTATTACTTGAAGACTTTAAAAAGTTAAAGGACGCTGGCTATACCATCACTCCGTTTAGAGACGCATTTACCGGACAAAAAATAACGGGTGATAGAGAGTACTCTGAAATACTAGCCGAATCTGTAGACGCGGTAAGAAACAAAAAAGATATACCTGTAGATTTTTCAGGCTACACTACTGTTACGCAAGGACTGCACAACGATATTATAGGGTTTTGGGAATCCGAAGGGTATTCTACTGAAAAAGCAACAGAGTTTGCAAATACTATGGCCCCCGTAGGTGGTATATTACAGCCCCCCACGGACATATCGGCGGGCACATCGCAGGCTCTTGTAGACTATTTTGATTATGACTTAGACGGCAAGTACAGCTTTAATGAAAACTTAAAACAAATACAAATTGCAGAAGCTGCACGACTGACTGGAGGGGAACCTCTCTTACTAGAAGCTTTTCTGCAAAACACAGCAGGCTTAGGGTTAGATGCTATTGGGCAACTTGCACAAACCATGTCTTATGCCACTATCCTTACTAATGCTGCAGGGCTTACTGATACTAGTCCACAGAAAACATTCTTAGCTGATTTTGGCAGAATCCTTAGCGAAACAGGGCAGGGTATTCAAACTGATGAATACCGCGAAAAAGTTAAACAACTAAACGAAGACATGGCCAAATCAATGCAAGATGCTGAAGGGTTTAGTGAAACCTTGGGAGCATTAGCAAGAGTCGCTACAAACAACCCCACAGCATTTTTTTCTGAATACATCGTAAGCGAATTATTTCAAGAACTACCGCTCCTAGTTGCTAGTGGAGGAACATCGTTACTATTGAAAAGTGGCCTAAAGGTAACTGCAAAAACGGTGGGTAAAGAATTTTCTGAAAACATGTTGAAACGTGCGGGTTTGACAGCCGCTTTAGGTACTGCCGGTGCGACTAACCTTGCAGAGGGTTATGGCGGCGCAGCGCAAGACGGATACGAAAAAGGATTAAATACATACAATGCTGTTACATTTAGAAACCTAATAAACCAAGGGTTGTCTGCAAGTGAGGCCAAAGCGGTATTAGAAACTCCTGAACATATAGAAAAGTCTGAAGCCTACGCTGTTAATTTGGGAGAGCAAGCTGGTCTTATAGGTGGTGGCGTTGCACTTATTACTGCGGGGCTTGTTGCTGGAAAAGCTATAGACAACCTAGCGTTAGAAAAAGCTCTGTTTGGAGACAAAAAAGCTCCTGCTGGGTTTATAGATGAGTTAAAAGAGTTTGCAACCATTGTTGGTAGAGAGACAGCAGCCGAAGGTGGGGAGGAACTTGGGATCAGTGCTTTCATTGAAGGCAGGTTATCTCTTATAGACCCCACAAGAGACGTGTCTGGTAACAACACTGCAGCAGCACTTCTTGGCACATTAACTGGTGGTACAACAACAGGTGGTATTCTTGTCGGCAACAAAATTGTTACTGGGCTTAGTCCTGAAGCTACTGTTTCAGTTCTTTCCGCATCGCCAGAACAACAACAAAAAATGTTGGGTGGTGGAGTATTTTTAGGGCCAACAAGCAAAGAATCGACAAGTCCGGGGTACACATCTCCTCCTGATACACCAACACAACAAGACATAAAGTCTACACTAGAAGAGCTGGGCGCAAATACAGATACTATTAACGAAGTAGTAAACATTACTTATGACGCAGAAACTACTACTAAACAAGAAGTAGAAGAGTATGTTCAGCTTGAGAACCCTGAGTTTGAGTTTACTGACGAAGGGTACAAGCAATTTGTAGGGACTGACAAACCTGACGCTAACCTTGCGGCTGAGGTAGCTGCATATATTGATCCGCGATACTTTGACTTAGCAGAGATAAAAGCCACCGCGGCTGCAGAAGGGATAACGCTTACAGACGAACAAGCCAAGGAATACGAAGGGCAAAAAGACGAAGCCGCTGCCGTTGAAGAAATAATAGCAGAATATGATCCGCAGGCTACAACTTATGAAGAAGCTAAAAAATACTTGGACGATCTTGGGTATGAGGCAACTGATGAAGAAATTAACACTTTTGTTGGGCAAGTAAACGAAGCAGAACAAGAGGCAGCCATAAGTGCGTACGTAGACCCGCGTCAAACAACTGAAGCCGAAGTTCGTAAAGCTTTTGCAGATCAAGGTTACGACCCTACAGACGAAGAAGTAGCAGCGCGTGTAGGTCAAGGTGGGGATACCTTTGAGGCGGACACAACAACTGATGTTGACACCTACGTAGACCCACGGCAGGTAACCGCCGAAGAAGTCACGGACGCATATGCAGAGTTAGGTCTAACCAGACCTACTGATGACGACATACAAGCACTTGTGGGTCAGTACATGGAAGCTGATCTTGCAGGCAAAGCAAAAGAAAACCTACCGACTGCGCGGTACAATTCGATTATAAACATACTAGACAGTATTACAGGAAACACAGGGGAAACAGGAGTCTCTGATGATGTAAAAGACGCCATTGATGTTGTTAAATCAGACATGATTAACGCATTAGGAGACCTTGGACTAGAAGTCGCTAACATCGACCAAGCAGTTACGGACATAAAAACCGCCGTAGACGCGCTGCCTGTAGGAGCAAGCTCAGAAGATGTTAGCAGTGCTATAGATGCCGCACTCAAAGATATGAACAATCTGTCTACTGAAGATGTATCTGGCATTGTAAATGCCGCACTTGCCGACATGGACACCTTATCTTCAGAAGATGTGCAGGGTATTGTAGACACCGCGGTAGAAGGTGTCACAGAAACAGTCAGTACTATAGAAACAAATCTTACCAAGCTAATTGAAGACAATGCAGGTGATGTTGATGCAGCACTAGAAGAGCTTGCAGGCGACCTTGACACCACAGAAGCAGCATTACTTGAAGAACTTGGCACTACTAAAGAAGAGCTAGAGACTTCGTTTACTGAAGGTTTAGCAGGTATTACGGAAACAGTCAGTACTTTAGAAACAGACCTTACCAAGCTAATTGAAGACAATGCGGGTGACGTTGATACAGCACTAGAAGAGCTTGCAGACGACCTTAATACTACAGAAGCAGCATTACTTGAAGAACTTGGCACTACTAAAGAAGAGCTAGAGACTTCGTTTACTGAAGGTTTAGAGGGTGTAACTTCCGATATCAAAGATGTGTCTGATGACGTAAGCGACCTTACAGATGTTATTGGTACAGCAGGTGTAACAGACGATCCTAATACTGATGTTGATGAAACTCAAGACCCTACTGGTCTGTTCGCCACTATAAAAACATATGAAGATGCAGGGTTAGACCGCGACGAAGCACTGCAAAAAGCTATTGAGGATGTAGCAGGCGCACTAAACACAACTAAAACCGAATTGTTATCTGCTGTAGGAGAAACAGAAACATCACTATCCAAACAGATTACAGATGCTGAAACTAACCTCGGGAACACAATCACTGAAGGTGATGAAGCTCTTGAGGAACAAATTACAGATGTTGAAACTCGGTTAACAGAGTTAATTGAAGCTAACGAAGCTGCAGGTTTAAGTCGTGACGAAGCTACACAAACAGCGCTTGATACGTTGGCAACAGAGTTTGGGGTAGGTAAAACTCAATTACTTAACGAACTAGATAAAACTCAAACAGAGTTACTCGGAGAAATAGGAGACGTTGAAACCAACCTCGGCGCAGACATCGACGCTGTTGCAGACCTTATAGGTAAACCAGCACGAGATGTTACACAGACAGATATAGATTTTGTAATTGATTTAATTGCGCAAGAAAATGTTAGCCAAGAGCTAACAATGCAGTATGATGTTACTGGGGACGGTGTTGTTGACTTAGCAGATCAAACACTGTTAGAAACAGCGTTACAAGGTGAACAAGATGTTACTCTTGCAGACACGTCTATGTTCAACCCTGCTACAGGAGTATACGCTCAAATTGACGCGCAAACAGATGCAATAACCGATTTGTTGGCTGAGTATAACACTGAATTAAACACACGGATTGATGCTCAAAACGAAGAATTAGCGGCGCAAGATAGGCAGGAGAGGGCACGTGCATTGTTAGACATGGAACAACAAGGTATGTTTAGTGGTGCTAGAGCCTCAGTTACTACTCCCGGCCCTATGAATATAGATTATGTTTACGATATTGGCGGAGACAGTATATTTGCTACTCCACAACAAGCAGGTTTATTCAGCAGTCCTTATGGCCCAAGACAATCCGCGCAGCCTGCAAACTCCGCTTTCGGACCACAACCCAGAGCAGCAAACTTTGTTAAGGGTGGACAGGTTGAAGATGATAATGATAGGTTATTAAGAATGCTTGGAGAGATATAATGTCTAACTTTTTAGCTGATTTAGCATATAGCGCTATAGGGTACACACCCGAATATGAAAACGAAAAAGGTGTTATTACCAAGGGAGGTTTCTACGATGGATACGGGAAACTGTTTTCTACTCTAGGTATGGGAGCGAGCGCGTTAGGGCTTTTGGGCGGTAGCGGCACTCCCGCGCCGGGGTATCAAGGAAGTATCCCAGAGTATGAAGTTAACAGAGAGCGTGTTCCGGGCACATATGATCCTAACAGACGCCCCGGTAGTGGTGGGCAACGGTATTTTACTGACACGCAATATCAAGCTAAAGGTACAAATACTGCGGCACCTCAGACTGCGGAAGGTCTGGCAGCAATCAATGCAAGTAACCCAGCACGAGAAGAACGTCGTCCCGGAGGTCCACGAGGAATGGCTGCAGGGGGCATTGCTTCGCTTAAAAAAGGTCAATATTTGAACGGCGCAAGTGATGGTATGGCAGACAAAGTACCCGCTAATATTGACGGGGTGCAAGAAGCGCGATTGAGTGACGGCGAGTTCGTTATTCCTGCAGATGTTGTAAGTCACCTTGGTAACGGTAACTCCGATGCAGGTGCGAAAGTGTTAAAAGATATGATGTCTAGGGTACGTAAAGCTCGTACGGGAAACCAAAAACAGGGTAAAGAAATAGACCCTAAAAAATTCTTACCAGCGTAGGAGGTAGATTATGGGTATTACTGGCGATATTGCGACTACAAATGAAAAAGCAATCCAAACAGGTGGAGAATCTTCTCTTTCTAGTTGGGCGGGTGATTACGTTACTGACATGCTGGGCAAAGGTCAGGCTCTTAGCAACGAAGATTATCAAGCGTACATGGGGCCACTTACCGCAGGTTCTTCTGATCTGCAGAATCAAGCGTTTCAAGGAATAGGCAACCTAGCAATTCCTACAGATGAAATGGGTGTAAGTGGTTACGGGCAACAAGCGTTTACAGGAGACGTTGCGCAACAATATATGAACCCATATTTACAAGCGTCACTTAACCCGCAACTAGAAGAAGCACGGCGTCAAGCCGGTATAACGGCTGCGCAAAACGCTAATAAATTTGCAGGCGCTTACGGTGGATCAGCTCAAGCACTCTACAACGCAGAAGCAGATCGTAATTTAGGGCAAAACTTAGCGGCCATAACAGGACAAGGTTACGCAGATGCGTACGACAGAGGGTTAGGGCAGTTTAATACCGCGCAAGAACGTGCTATGACAGCGCAAGACAAAACAAATTTGTATGGTATGACAGGACTATCAGCACTTGCCGAGATGGGTGGAGTGCAACGTGGTATTGAATCTGAAGGTATTACGGCAGATAAGCTTCAGTTTGAAGAGGAACGTGATTTCCCATATAAACAGGTTCAATATCAACAGTCACTTTTACAGAATTTGCCTATCGCGGCTCAGTCGTACAGTTATGAAGAACCTAGTTTCTTAGCTAAATTAGGCGCAGACGCAGCAGACACCGAAGCTTTTTTAACAAAATTGCTCGGGTAGGAGATTAGTATGGCACTAACTGACGGCGGTTTAGACGCACAAATAGGACAACGTATGGATGCCTATCGAGGTAATCCAGAGAAGTTAAAGCAACGCTACGGACAGAACAAAGAGCTTCTGGACCTATTGGCGTTACAGAAACTTACGTCTGAAAAGAAAGCTGCCGCCGCGGATATGCAATTAAAAGCGCAGCAAAACCCCAACACTATTGCACAGCAGCGTGAACAGGAAGCGTTAGGCTTAATAAAACAGGAGATGAGCGGTACGCTTGGAGAACTAGCTGGGCGTACAGCTGATACGCTTGGGCAAAAACAAAGAATGCAGCAGAATAACATGCAACGCATGGCGCAGGCTGCTAGTAAACCACCTTCAGGTATAGCTGGACTCCCCGGTCTAATGGGCAAACCAACACCACGTCCTAATATGCCACAGGCAGGGGGTTTGGCTGGCGTACGTATGGCTCAAACTGCTCGTCAACCAAGCGGTCCTGTCCGTATGGCTCAAGGTGGTATAGTTGCTTTTGCAGGAGGTGAAGAAGTTTCATCGCCGTTTAGCCGTTCTTTCAGTGCATTAGTAGATAGTATAGGTAAAGATGCAGCGCTCCAGCAATTAAGGCAACGCGTTAAAACAAAGTATGGTCTCTTTGCTTCCCCTATTGGAGGGTTACGTTCTCAATCAGATGAACAACGTGCGTACGCCAAAAATGTTTTGGCTATAGCAGATGGGTTGGACGAAGCGCAGTTGTTAGCATTAGAGGGTGCAAAATTTGATTCTGGTATGGACGCGCAAGAAATAGCTGCGTTACCACAAATTTCCCCTTCTGCTTCGTCAGAACCCGAAGTTGTTAATGACGCTCCTGTTAGCTCTGCTGCCGTTACAGACCCAAGTGGTGGCCTGCCT
>Ga0208767_1003682_pt1 | contig 11048 bp, 7 predicted proteins | sample VirMetDEL_Mar_21_FD_184514 | JGI IMG/M metagenome (GOLD analysis project Ga0208767, IMG submission 184514) | Aqueous microbial communities from the Delaware River and Bay under freshwater to marine salinity gradient to study organic matter... | ecosystem: Environmental > Aquatic > Marine >... | reverse complement strand
GATTAGAGTTGGAACTGGAGGCGATGCTGTTTTAGAGTTATATAGAATAGGTAATGCGGCGACAACATATATAAATGCCGCTCAAGTTGGGAATGGTAATTTAGCTTTTCAAACTGAAAGCAATACAAAAATGGTTATTGCTAATGATGGCAACGTCGGCATAGGTAGGGATTCCAACTTGCAAGGTAAGTTAGATGTTGATGGTGATTTAAGAGTAACAAGGAATATCGCCTCTAACAGCGTTTTGGAAATGATTTCTTTGGGTAGTGATAGAGGTATAGATGATTATGGTGGTTTATATAAAGATTATTGGAGAATAAATGTTGTAACTCCCGGATCCACAACCACTGGGGAATCTAATGCTCATGGATTTGGTGACTTGCGTTTTTCTGGTGTTACGGGAGTTAACACCACTTACGAAGACAGATTGAAGCTAAGACATAATGGCCGAATAGAAACAACCAATATTGCTTTTAGTGGAAGTTCAATTGAAAACTACACTTCAGCTACCGACAGCGGAAACTTGTGGGTAAACTACGAAGGATACCAAGGCGGCACAACTTATTTCCGTGATTTTAAAGTCGGCAACGGTAAACAATCGGTTATTGCTTTCTTTGACGGTTCAAGTGGCAATGTTGGCATTGGAACGGATGTGCCAGATACTTTACTTCATATTTCTGGAAGCGGCAATATTGTAGGTAAGGTTGTTTCTACGAATGCATCGGCTGTTTGGCAAGCTGATTCTATATCTACCGAAGCTTCAATATTATATTTTACTACAGCCGGATCTCAAGCTTGGAAATTTCAAAAAGCTGCTACTACTGGTAATTTAGAAATAAGAAACTCAACTGACTTAACAAAATTTGCTATGTTGGATAATGGCAATGTCGGCATAGGCACTGGTTCGCCAAACTATATTTTAGATTCTGCAAAAGACGCGTCCTCAATAACATATAATTTAAAAACTAATGTAACTGCGGCGGCCGATAACTATGCAGAAATAGCTTTCCAACTTTGGTCAGGCGCCGGATCTGGAGCTAATATTTTTGGTGGAGCCGGAACATCTAGACCATCTGTAGTTTTAAGAGCGATAAGTGAAGACACTGCAGCTCGGGGCGCTTTTGCTATAGCCACATTTAGTGGGGGAGCAACAAATGCAACCCTAACTGAAAAAATGAGAATACATTCAGACGGCGCTGTATCAATAGGGAGTGCTACTCGTGATTCAGCATATGGAATATTAAGTTTATCAAACGGAAACGGAGTTGGTAATACAGCTTTATATATTGAGGACGCTGGAGGTATAGGTTATTCGTTGGGGGTTGTTGATGGCTCTCAAGCCTTTTCAATACACGAAGGTGCAAATCTAAACTCACAAAAAAGATTTGAAATTGATACGAATGGTCATATTGCCATTGGTGGTATCAGCGTAAGCCCTTGGAGAAGTGATATTTACAGTGTCTTACAGCTTAAAGCGGGCACTGATGGATCTAATGCGATATTTGCCGATTCATCTGATAATTTTAGATATGCAAATAATACATATCTAGAAACTGGAGGGTGGAAATATTATAAAGATGGTCCTGCTGCACAACATCAAATTGACAACGGGGGTTTCTATTGGTATAATGCTCCTTCTGGATTGGCGGATGCTTCAATAACATTTTCAGAATTAATGAGGTTGGAGGCTGGTAATCTTTCTGTAAATGAAACATACAACACCGCTTTTACGGATACTTCTACTGCCGCAAAATATATTGGTGTAGCATCTAATAATAATGACGCTTTATTTATAGCTCACTCTTCTGGTCAAGGTGTTGGTTATTTTGGTTATGATTATAGTGCTGATAGATTGATTATAGCTACTGATAACGGAGCTGGAGGAAACTCTATACAATTTTCAGTTAATGCAGGCACTACAAGTAATGGAACTGCCGATAATCTTGCGAGTGCAACCGCCGCTATGGCCATCGACTCTTCTGGACGCGTCGGCATAGGTGTCGCCACGCCAAGTATGCCGCTTGAAGTCAGGGTTGATGAAGCAACTGTTGGTGAAAGTAGTTTAGTTCGTTTTACCAGATTTACAATAGGTGACAGTCATCATCTTGAAATTTCTGTTGATAACCAAAATAACAATGTAGGTTTTATTTCTTCTGGCACCAATAATGGCGGTTTTACAATGGGTAATACTGCTGGCGACCACTTAGTACTTACTTCCTCTGGTGCGCTTCTTCTCGGTTACACATCAACCAATGGTGGATACAATCTTCAAGTTAACTCTCAAATTTTTGCAACAAACGCAACGATTGCTACGTCAGATGGGCGATACAAAGAGAATGTTCAGCCGATATCTAACGCTACCGATTTAGTATCTCGTCTTAACCCTGTTCAATTTAAATGGAAAAGTCATGAAGTACATAATTTTGATGTAGGTAGAACTGATGTTGGTTTTATCGCACAAGAGATAAAAGAAGTGTTGTCTGACACTGACTATAGTGATTCCGTGGTTGTCAGCAACAAAGCAGACGATGAAGAGTATTTAGGGTTAGGTGAAACAAAACTTATTCCGTTATTAACAGCCGCATTACAAGAAGCAATAACTAAAATTGAAATACTCGAAAACAAAGTGGCCGCATTGGAATCGGTCTAAGACCCTATATATATTTATTGCATCACCTAAAAATAAAATACTAAGAAAGTAAAGACATGATAAAATCAAGAGAAATAGATGATATAATAAAAGGCATAAAAGGCTTTTTACCTTTTGCAGTAATAAATAGCGATCCTCGTAATAGGGTAGAAAAGCTATTATCATACTCTGCAAATGATATTATACCTAACTCTCTTTCTGTTATGAATGTAGACGGCTCTGCAAGATTTACAAAACTAGGTATAGGTGTTGACCCTCTTTCAGCTCTAACTATAGATTTTGACCCTTCTTTACAAGACGGCATACTAATTCGTGATAACAGAGATGTAAACCGAAAAACATTAATAAACCAAGCGGAAGGCGCTACATACATATATAACACAAATGTTGGCACCTTTGGCACAGAAGCCATTCGTATACTATCTGATAACAACACATATTTTTCTGCTAACGTTGGTATAGGGACTGATTCGCCTTCTACATCAATGACTGGCGGGTTGCATATAAAATCAACTGCCGGAAACTCTCTCATATTAGAAAAATCTTCAGGCGCTGCACTTCAGTTTAGGTCTGATGCAACAACTATTAGAGCTAGTATCGCAGGCATCAATGGGGGTGATGGCTTAGCCTTCCAAACAGGTGCTGCTCAAACTGAAAGAATGAGAATATCTAGTGATGGTAATGTTGGTATAGGAGTAGATTCTCCGGCAGTTCGTCTTGATGTTAGAAAAGATGAAACTGTAAATTTTGCACCTAATAATGACCAAAGAATAAGAGCGCAAATTGTTGCTAGAAACAATAATGAAACTGCAGAAAACTTCTCTAGTATTAGCCTTGTTACAGGAGGTAGTAATCAAGCTGAATGGTCTATCAATAATGTTTATAAATCTGCTTATAATGGTGATTTATCTTTTAAAACAAGAGCTGGTGGTGGCAACGCTGATTGGCGTGAAAGAATGAGAATAAATAATGCTGGTTATGTCGGCATCGGAACTGATAATCCATTGTATACACTTGATTTAGATGGTGGAACAACTGTTGATGATCGTATGCGGCTTAATCGCGGTTCTGACGATACAGCACAATTTATGACACTTGGTTGGAATAATATAAGCGTTCATCGTAGTAATGTTCCTATTGCTAGCAACCAAACATCATTGTCATTTATACAAGTGGGATGTGATGGCTCCAGAACATCAATGTTTATTGATAATCTTGGCCAGGTCGGCATAGGCACGACCTCGCCAACATCTGGTTTTAAACTCGATGTTGTTGATAACGCCAATTGCGCAAACATAAAACTACGCTCTACAGGCAACAACGTCAGCACGCAATTCCATTTCGAGGGCTATCGCGCGACTGGGTGTGCAGATGTTGTATCCCGTCTTGAAACAATCAACAGAAACAGTTCAGTCACTCTTTCGCGCATTGATACAAATACAGAGTCGGTCTACAATTCTGGCGCAATAACATTTAGCACTGCAAGCACTGGAACATTAGCTGAACGCGTGCGCATCACGAGCGCAGGCCAGGTTGGCATCGGAACTGCGATTCCAAGCTATGCTCTTACTGTTTTTGGATCTAGCACAACTGCTCAAGGCCTCGTTATTTGTAATGATGGTGGTGGCAATGGAGGTAGAGCATTAATTGCAGTAACAGGATGTGGTTACGGAGCGTATGGTGTCGGCCCACATGAGACTTGGATAATTCCAGAGGCAGGTTGTGCTCTAACACTTGGTGATGCGCTACTAGATATCCCTATAAAGTTTATTTCAAATGGTAGTGAAACAGCCAGATTTACTCAAGGCAACCTCGGCATAGGCACGAGCGGGCCTTTAGAAAAATTACATATTAGAGCCGGTGCTGGTACACGTTTATTACTAACAAATGCAGGGTCTGCCGGAAACATAAGCTCAATAGGTTTCGATAGTGTTAATACAACTCCTACACATTCTGCAGCTGTTAGTTATTTTGATAATCCCTCCGATAGTGCGTGTGTGTTTCAGTATGGTATGCATTTTACTGTTGGTTGTTGTAGTGGTGGATTTTCATTTGGACAACTTACAAGTATGTGTAGTTTGCAACCCACTACATTTAACACTCTAATGTCTATTAAATGTACCGGCTATGTCGGCATTGGCACGGCCGCGCCTGAGTCAACGTTACACGTTGAGGGGGGTTCGGGTGCCGGCGACATTCAAATTGGCCGAGATACTGGAGCCGCTCAATATCAATATATTAACTTTGGCGGGAATACTGCTGGCGACGATGCGTGGCAAATAGGCCGAAGTTCCAATTCTGGTGGATTAGGTGGTGATGGAGCGTTTTATATTTATGATTTGAAAAATAGTGCCACTCGTCTTTCGGTTGATACGAGCGGCAACATGGGGTTGGGCGTTGAGCCTACGGCATGTAAACGACTTGATGTTAGATTCTCTGGCAACTGTGGAAACATTAGAGCAGGCGGTATTTACATCTCCCCCGACGAGGACTTTTCTGATCGGACGGCTTATGGTGACATGATTTACGCGAGAAAATGTAAAACATCATCGGGAGGCTATTGGGGAGTCAAGATAGAAAACTTTACTGAACCAACATGCATGCAATTATACCCATTTCAGTACCTTGCGCGCGGGGCCGGAACTGGAGATGGTGCACCGAACTGTACATTCATGCGAATCATGGAAGACGGTGATCTGGAGAATGTAAACAATAGCTATACTGGAATAAGTGATTGTAGATTAAAGAAATGTATTGTTGATGCCCCTTCACAATGGTGTGACATTAGTCAATTAAGAATTAGAAATTTTGAATTTTGTAATTTTAGCGCTGGTAAAAAAATTGGAGTTATCGCTCAAGAAGCCGAAGCAATTATGCCAGGGTTGGTAAATACAGCTCCAACTGAATATCCCGATGGATCGCCAATTGAAGATAGTATCGGACAAAAATCATTTAACTACTCTATTCTTTACATGAAGGCTGTTAAGGCACTACAAGAAGCAATGGAAAGAATAGAACTACTAGAAGATAGAGTTGCTGTATTAGAGGCAGCATAGGGAGAATAAATAAATGGCCATAATTTTTACAACAGACATTTCAGACCAAGTATCAATAAATCCTGCCGCAACAATAGGAAATGGGTCAACGGTATCTGGATACATTGAATCAATCGTATGTGGATTAAAAATAACAGATGATGAAGCGAATATTTCAACAGACATTGTTGAGGCTGTTAAACTAACACACCCTCACGATAAATCTTTTGATGATTTTGTTCCATTAAATCAATTAACAGAAATACCCCAATCTATTCTTGATCAATTGGATGTTTGGTTTGAGGATGAAGATAGAAGGGCCGCTTTAGAGGTTCAGTTGGAAAACATTAAACGTAGGTCTATTATTACAACCGCGCCTTGGAGTAATCAAGAATAAAATTTAAAAACCTTGTTTTAAGGGTTTAAAACAAAGATTCTTTAGATTAAAGTTATAGTAGTGTATCTATTACTATAACTTTTTTCTTTTATGGGAATCTTATGAATCAGCCTCAACAACAATTAAACATTAATGAAAAGTATTATATTTTAAATCTTGCTGGTGGTATGGGAGCAAGGATTATACAAACTACTTTTATTAGATCGCTTATAACAAAAAGAAGAACGGAAAAGAATAGTTATCCTATCTTAGTTTTTGATAATAGCCTGATTGGTCAAATGGCCAGCCAAGTTCTACAAAATCAAAATGTCATTTCTGTTCAAACACCAGAGACACCAAACTCTTACCCACATCACCCAGGACTTTTGACTATAGAAGATGGATCTAAAGAACATCCTATTTGGATTGATTCTTGGAGGGATAGTTATAAAAATCAAAACGGCTGGCTGTGGGAGTTGTTAAATAATAATTGGGAAAGAGCTTATCACATAGAATATGGCTTTGGCTTAACAAAAGAAATTCACAAATACAAACACAACAAAAGTAAAAAGAGTTTTATTGGTTATCATTATGCTAAAGGTATGCAAGATTTAGAGTATGATGGTGGAACACCTATGCTTGAGGTTTCTCAATTTAATCAAGAAGTAGAAAGATTTGCAAGCAATCAAACAAAGCCTTACATACTATTACATTTAGGTAGTGATTTAAATGCCGGAGATTACATGTCTCCTATCAATTATCGTTTCCACAAAGTTTGGTCTTTAAAAAGATGGGCTGAGTTGGTGCAGAAATTGAAACACAAGTATAATTTTGTTCAAGTATACGCTAATGAGTATAATCCAGAAATACCCGATGTGTTGAGTATAAGAGTAGATAGCATTAATCCTGTATTACAATTACTACAACATAAAAGATGTAAGATGTTTATTGGAATAGATAATTATCTACCTCACTTGGCAGCCAGTATCAAAAAGCCTGGCGTTGTTTTGTGGGGTAGTGTCTCACCTAATGTTTGGGGGTGGTCTTTTGAACATCAAAAGTGTCCACACCTTCACTTATGGAATCCTTCTTCATGCGACATAGCTCCGTGTTGGCGCCCAAATATGTTTGACATTCAGCCTACAGGACAACAATACGTTTGTGATAGAGATTATAAGTGCATGAAATCTATAGAAGTAAGTCAAGTGATAAAGGCTGTTAATACAGTAGAGGAAAAGTGGTCTGGTCAGAAAAAAGAAAATGAGATTATTTTATGACAGATTTGCCCAAAACACTTTATGTCATTCTAACTCATAATGAAAAACATATGTCTACAGATTATTTTGAAAACTTGATGTATTATCAAGACCAAGATAATTTTGATTTGGTTTTATTAGATAATGGTAGCAAGAAGGAAAATAGAAGTATAAGAACTACACACGCCTTTAAAAAAAATGTTTATTTTAATGGTGCTATTGAGTGGGCTTGGAAAAAAATGTTAAACAATCCACAGTATGAATATCTTGTTTTTTCTAACAACGACATTATACTTCATGGGTATAAGTTTGTAAGATCAATAGTTGAACAAATGATTAAAGGTGATTTTGCAATGATGTCACCTTCATTAATAGAGTTTACAAACGGCCAGAATTATTGGCCTGCTATGCATTGTTGGTACAAAGAAGAACCAAGAGAAACAAAGTGGATAGATTTTACTTGCCCATTTATACATCGTAAAGTAGTAGAGGCAATAGAGTGGCCGAAGTGGTGGAGAGCACCTAGTTATGGATTTGATGACTATGCTTCTATAATGTGTCGTAGAAATAATTGGAAGGTAGGTGTAACAGATTTAGTTTCTGTTTTTCATTACGGGCAACATAGTTATAGGAATGGACTTTCTGATTTAGATCCTTTAAACATGACCTATACCCACCGATCAAATTTTGATTGGAATTTTGCCCAGATGGGACTTCAAGAGGAGCAAAAAGAAATGGATACAATAAAATCTTTATATGGAAGAAATAATTCATTAAAAATGGGTAGACTACCTTCTACTCCAGATGAGGGTTATTACGACCCTAAAGGAAAGAAGTTTTGGTTTAGAGAAAAAGAAGAAGAAGAAACTTTTATAAAAAGGTATGGACGATGAATGTATTAGGATTAAATTGTGGATATAACGGCAGTGTTGCTGTTATTGTTAACGGGCAAATAAAAAGTTATTGCAAAACAGGCCCGAAAATGAAGAGAGGTGTTAGTAAATTAGCAATTAAAAAAGCTTTAGATGAAGCAGGCTTAAGGCTAAAAAACATTGATGTAGCTGCAGTTACTAATTGGTATTCAGATAGAAACACAGATGGTACAGAATGTTGGGATAAAAATGAGGAAAGATTCTCTATAACAAAAGAAAATGGTATTGAGTTTTCTCTACAAGACTTTTATGATTTTTATCAAAACAATAATCAAGTTGCTATAGGAACATTTGAACTTAACATTGACAATCAAAGTGTTCCATGTATGGTTGTAGATCATTTGTTTGCACATTGTGCCTACTCCTACTTAACCTCACCTTTTAATCATTGCATGTCTGTTTGCATTGATCCTCAAGATGGTGTAGGTGCATCAAACTCAATCTATTGGATGCAAGATAATGATAAAAGTTTTAAGTTATGGAGAAGAGATCAGCAATTCGCTCCAATTAACACTTACACAAGCTTTAGTGATTTTCTTGGATTGTGGCCAGCAACAGAAAATTTTGTTGCCTTACAAGAGTTAGCTGGTGATAAAAGAGATGAATCTGCAAAGAAGTGGGCATGGCCTCATAACATTCAAATGGGTAACATTTTTCATGGCGATCAATGGAGTGGACTACTAGCACACAATAAAGTTGATAGGATACCCACCTCTAATGGATACTATCCGCCACTTAAGAACGAGGGTGTTGTAGATGACCTCTGGTTTGACGCGTCAGACGCTTCAAACTTAAATAGGAGACAAAACATAGCTGCAAGTGTAATGACCATTGTAGAGGATTCTATAAGGAATTACATTAATGAATTAAAACAGTTTAAGGTTAATGTGGCTATTGGTGGTAAAGTTACAATGTTTAAAAACTTGGTAGAAGAATTGAAGGATGAAAAAACATTTTTCACAAAACCATATAACGATGACGAATTATCTGCAGGTGCGGCGTTGTTCATTTATGATCAATTAAGAAAAACAAAAAAGGATGAATTTACATCTAATAGTAAAAACAAAATAATAGCAAAGGAGATTTAAGATGGCTATAGAAAATACATTTGAACAGATTAATACATTGGTTGAGCAATTGACAGAACATCATAATAAAAACATTTCTGGCAATAAGGCCGCTGGAACAAGAGCTAGAAAGGCAGCTATGGAGATTAAGAATCTTCTAACACAATACCGTAAAGAAAGCGTGGAGGCCGGAAAGGGATGAGTAGAATAGTAGTTATAGGAGACTTGTTAGTTGATCAGTATGTTTTTTATAAAAAAACAAAACAGGAGCCAGCTAATGAAAAAGTTCCTGTAATCTCTACTATTAATAGTATAGGATTTCCTGGCGGTGCTGGAAACTTAACAAGAATAATTAAGGGCTTAGGGTGTGAAGATGTAGAGTTTTTATTTCTTGAGCAAAAACCACCTCTTAAAGTAAGAAACTACATAGATGGTGTTTATAGCTATAGACAAGACATTAATGATAAGTTTGAATATGATGAGTCATTTATAAAAAAGGTTTTAAGTTTTATTAAACCAAATGATTTTGTTGTAATTTCCGATTATCATAAAGGAACTTTTAACTATAAGGATATTAAAAAGATAATAGAAAAATGCAATAGCTTAGATAATGTAAAAACGTTTGTTGATACCAATTTCGTTGAGCCAGAACATAGTAATGCTACTTGGTTAAAGATTAATCTATTAACAGCATCTCTATCTTCTATAGAAAACAAGTCTAATGCCGCAAAAAAGCTATCAGAAAAATTTAATTGTAATTCTATTATCACAAAAGGTGAAGAGGGTTTTATAGCTTACGATAAAGAAGAAGATTTAACTTTCTTCTACACAAAAGATAAAAATAAAAATTTTATAGACTCTATTGGCGCAGGAGATGCTTTCTTGGGTGGGTTTGTAAAAAATTTATTTGATGGCAAAGGTGTTTTAGAAAGTTTAATTATGGCTGATGTTGTAGCTCACTTAAGCACAAAAAATCTTGGAACCACTGATGTTGTTCCAGACTCTTCAGCTGAAAATACTTATAACAATCTTACTAAAGAATTTTTTGATAATGAAGATGAAGACAAACAAATCAAATACGTCCATTGCACTTTTGATAATGTGCAAGGATGAGTTTATAAAAGTAAAAAAAATTATTAATTCTTTAAGTAGTGTTATAGATGAGGTTGTTATCGTAGTCACGGGTAATAAAAAAGTTAATGAAACAGGTTTTTATAAAATTCTTTATTATCCGTGGCACGATGATTATTCTGCTCCTCTTAACGCTGGACTAAGAATCTGTGATTCTAAATGGATTCTTAGGATGGACACAGATGAAGAAATAGATGAAGAAAATATAAAAAAGATTTTAAAAGCTATTGAAATAGATGGTGTTGATGCTTTTGAAATAAGTCAAAGAGGTTATTTACCAAGCGGAAGAAATGAGTTTGGAGTAAAAAAAATCACACCATACAAAGGATACGATAACGCAGTTGATGACAAATGTATTAGGTTATTTAGAAATGATCCAAGAATTTTCTTTGAATTTAATACACACGAACACCCTTATAACACTATAAAAAGAGCGAGGTTAAGATATGTGAAAACTAATATTATAATACATCATTGGGGTAAACTAACAATGAGTAAAAAAGCTCCTTACTATTATAAGATTGCTTTAGATAGGTTGAGAAGATACCCAGAAGATTTTCAATCTTATTATTATGTAGGCGTAGCGGCTGACTTCATAGGT
>Ga0208767_1003680_pt1 | contig 11052 bp, 4 predicted proteins | sample VirMetDEL_Mar_21_FD_184514 | JGI IMG/M metagenome (GOLD analysis project Ga0208767, IMG submission 184514) | Aqueous microbial communities from the Delaware River and Bay under freshwater to marine salinity gradient to study organic matter... | ecosystem: Environmental > Aquatic > Marine >... | reverse complement strand
TTCACCACAGAATGGTGTAACTACAGTTGCCAACGAAATAGTAACGTTTAACGTCACCTATAACAGTACAAGTTGCTTTAATGAGGACTTGGCTTTGTTTATGGAATTGGAGAAAGAAGGTTGTGTAGAAACCTTTAATTTTCCGAAAGTAGACCCTTGTGCGGACTTAGAGTTAACCATCCCTTCTGTCACTTATGATGGGGATAGAGTAACATTGGTAGCTAATGCAACAGGAGGTTCGGGAGAGTACACATACTCTTGGACGTTTGCCCAACAAGGTTCTTTGGATCCACAACAAGTTAAGGTATTATCTCAAGTCGAAAATACGATTGTATTTGATTTGAATAGTTACAACACAGATACCATCGTATACACAAAAGTGACAGACGAGGTTACAGGTTGTGTGAAATACGCTCCGTTTGTTGTAGCCTACGATGTGTATTTTAAAGTGCGTAATGTTACAATTACACAGCCATGCGCTCCCGCAGGTGTGTTTATTCCTTATGAGGATTTGCTTGATCCTAACAACAATGTAGATGCAAGTTGGCCTACTTTTGAGACAATTCTTATTACGAATGTAGATAGCGTAACACAGGCTAATGGAGGTATCATCTTGCAAATTGATGATCCTGGGACAAGCAGTTTCACGTTTAAAGTAGAATCCACAGATGGCTTGGAATCTAACGTAGGCTTAGTTACAGTTAATGTTGGAGATTGTGCTGAAGTTCCTCCGTTTCAGTTTTGGATTCCAGGAATGATTAAAAGGCTGTCCCCTGAAGCGCAAGTGGGAGATAAAATTATTTTCCCAATTACACCTCGTGTGTCTACAAATATTGATTTGGATTGGAGTACATGGCAGATTATGAAGCAGCCTGTAAACGGCTCTATAACCCTTCTCCCTGACAGAACAATCGAATACGAGATAACTACTATTGATGTATCATTTAATGATGGAGATACCTTTGAATGGAGAATAGAGGATGTAAATGGAACATCATCTAATAGGGTTATTGATGTGGTATCACACGAGAAAGTGGCTCCACCTAACTTGGTAGATGACGATGTTTGTCTGATTTGCAATCAAACAACGAATGTCACCGTATTGAGTAACGATACGGGAGAGATTAACCTTGGAAGTTTGCAGATTGTAGGTACAAATCCGAATGTGATTAGTACGCTAAACCAAGCAAACCAAATCGTACTGACTCCGAATGATGCAGTAAGTTCTGCAACTATCACATATCAGGCTCAGAATTTCAATGGAGACAGTTCTACAGCTGATATTAATGCAACTGTTATTTGCGCAGGAGAGGCTACAGATATAGATTTGTTGTGCGAATCATCGAAATCAATCAATTTGATTAACCTGTTTACAGGAGTTCAAGGCAGTTATGTCATTACTGAAACGACTCCAATAGCGGATGGATCTATTATTGATGGGGACACTTACTCGGAGCAAGGAGGCGCAATTACTAATCCAAGTGCAGAGGCTGCTGTAGATTTCTCAAGTACAGACCCAGGGACATACCGATTTACATTGACAGTAAACGGAGCTGGAAATTGTACAGAGCAGCAAGTGACGCAAAACGTTGTTGTTAGTCTAAGTCAAAACGCAGTTATTACAATAGATACAATTACAGCAAATAATGATGGAACAATAGATGTAGAATTTACTGCAACATCAACCAACGGACAGTTTGCAATATTTGTGGATAGTGCAGCTGCGGTGTTTGCAGAAAATATACAATACACTTTAAATACAAATACAGGTGTGGGTACAGGTACATTTAGTGTTTACTTTAGAGACCCAAGTAATTCAACAGTAACAATTAGAGATACAGACCTTTGTGGTAACTTTAAGTTTGGGCAAGCAGCAATAGATAATGTAAACCCATTCTATTATCTCAATGATGACTTTGAATTAGTAACGCCATAAGAATCATCGTTTGGTAGTTTTGTTGTTCATCGCCCCCTTCCTTTTTGGGAGGGGGTCATTTTAAAAGCATATGACAGTAGGAGAAATTATTGATCGGTTTTATTCAAGAGTGCCATCGGATGATTTGCAGCCTCGTCCCCGTGTTGTGTATTCAAAGATGATTACAGCACGGGCTTTGCTATTGAATAGGAGATACACACAAGGTAAGACACCAAGTAATTGGGTAAAGCAAACCATTGATTGTATCCCTGTAGAAAAAACAACAGCAGCTGAATGTAACTGCCACATACCAGACCAATGCGAAATATACCGTACAGTAGTCCCTATTCCTGAAACCTTAATGGGTTCTATCAATGTGTTAAGTGATGATGGATACACACATTACTACATGACAAGCTTTGCTGCATATCAGTATAGAAGCCACATGAAATACACAGGAAATAGACCACAGGCTTTCTTAAAGAATAATTATTTGTATATTACAAAGAAAGGAACGCTTGGAGACATTGCTATTAGCGGAGTATTTGTAGATCCGGTTGAAGCGGCTTCGATGCCATCAATTTGTGAAAATGATAGAGTATGTCAACCAGCTCAGGATATATTATTTAACATTGATCCTGACATGATTGATCCGTTAGTAGAAATGCTTTTTGTAGAATTTTATGGCAAAGTAAAACAAATACCGGGAGATGAATCAAACAACGCCCAAGACAATAACCCTTAAAGATATTTTTAATAGATCAGGAGCAGAAAAACATTGTACGTTTGAAGAGTTTAAAGTGATTTATGACGATTTAGTATCTATGCTTATTAGGGATGGCATGGGTATGGGCAAAAAAGTAAAGTTACCTTTTGGAATAGGTACGTTAAAGCCATACATCTACAAACCAAAAAAATATAAAGTAGATAAAAAAAAGTCAAAAGAATTAGGATTTGAAGTATATGATGAATGGACTGATTTAGATGGGAAGAAGCTTCGGGTAATGTGGTTAAATGCTTATAACTTCTATCCTACCATTTCTTTTTATACGTTTATAATAAGCGGAAAGATGTGGAAACTATTGCGAAAATACACAGGTGAATTTAAATTAACGGAACGAAAATGAGTGCAGTACAATATCAAAGCGTAAAGAGGGTTTTAGCCCGTATTCATTCAGACGTAGCTATCGAAGGTCTACAGGAAGACGATATGCTTGAATGGATTGGCGAGGCTTTAGATGATATGCTTGCGCCTTCTGATATGCAAAATACTGTGTCATTTATTGAAGTGAGGGATCATCAATGTATGATTCCGCAAAATCTTCATTCCATTATACAGATAGCAAAAAACAATTGCTATGGAAGTGTAGATAGTGTTATTGAATCGAATTTAACTGAAGCAGTTGAAACAGATAGTAAATACATTGTCAAGTTCCCTAAAATTTTAGACTGCAAAGGAAATGTATTAGGGGAATATCGCTTGGCGTATTACACAGAAAGGGATTACACGCACCTTTCTGATTTTAATGTGTGGCAAGATAGCCCAGTTCAGAAACGCTGCTATGTGCCTATACGATTATCCAACCATACCTTCTTTAACACGGTAGTGTGTCAAGAAGATAATTGGGACGACTTATATTCGTCATGTGCAGATGAATATACTGTTCAGTCTCCATATTTAGTGTTTTCGTTTCGTGAGGGAGTAATTGCTTTATCATACAATACTTTAAAAGTAGATGAGGATGGCTTCCCAATGATTCCTGACCATGCGTCCTATACCAGAGCATTGATTGCTTATGTCAGATATAAGATGACTATGCGTATGTTTGATCAGAATATGCGGACAGGTAATCAGGTGACAAAGGCTGAGTCGGATTGGCATTGGTATGTAGGTCAAGCGAGGATCCATTCCCTGTCACTAAAGTCAGTAGACGAAAGAGAAAACATGAAGAACCAAAGAAGTTATCTCCTGCCGAGACAGCATAGATACTTTGGCTTCTTTGGAGGCATGGGACACCCTGAAGTGAAATCGTTTAATAGGTCACATCATAGCAGATACTAATGAGTGTAAACAATTTAAAGAAGGGTATAAACATAGATATATCTCCTCAGCAACAACCTGAGGGGACATATCGCTATGCCATGAACGCTGTTATGGAGGCTCGTGATGGGCGTTTAATGGATGTATCTAACGAGGATAGTAATCAATTACGGTTTACCTTACCAGATGGCTACGAACCTCGTGGATGGGTTTACAAGAAAGATAATACCTTTTATGTGTTTTCTAACAGAGGTATAGATTCTGAAATAGGATATGTAGACAAGAATTGGAATTACACTACATTAATTAATAATAGTTGCCTCAATTTTCAAAGAAGGATTGATGCGATATACAGACTAAGAAGAGGATGTGAGGATGTTGTTTATTTTACAGATGGATTGAACCCGGTTCGGACAATCAACTTTAGCGACTTAGATCAATATTATGTTGATGGTGAATTTGATTGCGACCTTATACGATTAGATAGGGACTATGAATTTCCTACATTAGATGTAGAAGTTATAGACTCCGGAGGAAGGCTTAAATTAGGCACATATCGGGTTTTTATTCAGTACTTGGACGATCAGTTCAACACAACTAATTTCGTGTGGGAGGCGGCTCCTGTGCGCATATATGACGAAAATACGAATGACCCTTACGATGAGATTGATGGAGGGTTTAACTTAGATAGTGACCCACAAAACGGTGTTGCAATTGCCACTAAATCTATTCGTGTTACAGTTAATAATCTAGACACAAAGTTTTCATATTATCGGATTGGATTGGCTGTGGCTGATTCAGGAGAAGGAACAGTTAATAACTTTCTTATCTCTCCTGAGATTAGCATAGACTCCGAGGTGTACACAATTACAGGAGATTACTCAGATTATATTGCAGGTTCTTTAGAAGAGTTCCTTATTGGGAAACTTCGGGTAGATCGGGCTGACCACATTGAGCAAATAGATAATCGTTTAATACTAGGGAACACTAAAAGCGGAGAAGCGGAATTGTGTGAGTTGCAAAAGTATGCTTCTAAGATTAAAACAAAGGCATTATCTAATAGGTATCCGTTACGTTCTCCAACAGGTTCAGATGGGAAGAATCCGGATTCTGTGGAGATGACATTTTTAGGGGATGAGATATACGCATTGGGGATTGTTTATACCAAACCAGGATATGAAACACCTGTCTACCATATACCTGGGAGACCTGCTCGTTTGTTACCGGATGGCACGCCAGCTCCCTTAGGAGATACAGACATATTGGAACAATGGGATCCGATTATGTCGTATAAGTATTCTGAAGCGCAATACAATGCACTTCCGCAGGGGGATAAGTTTAGGCGGTTTGAAGTTTTCAATACGGCATTTCAAACAAAGTCTGAGCAAATTACTGTACAAGCAGGAACCAACCTATTGTCTATATCTCCTGCGGAATACAGAATGGGCTACCATGAATCCAAAGAAATATATCCCGACATCGAAGATTGTAATGGCAACTCTATATGGGGAGTAGACTCAGAAGGAAACGAATTAGTAGGAACACCTATTAGGCATCATAGAATGCCCTCAAGAACATTAATTCCTCTAATTCAAGATACTCCCCCACCATTGCAAGGGGGAGAGAAAGGATTGATGGGTATTTCTATTGAGTTTGAAAACATCCAACTACCTCCCGGCTATACAGGTTATTATTTTGTGGCAGGAAAGCGAGACCAATTTAACCGGACTATTTGGGATACGGGATTAGCGTTTAATCAACCCTTTTCTAATTCTCCAGAAGATTTAAATGCAAATTTAGGTATATACATTACTGCTTTTTTAGGCGGTACTGGATTTCAGCCTTCTAACTTTAGAATTCCTATTACGCCTAAACTTGCGTTTAATATAGAATATCCACAATCTGATTTTATCGTTTTTTATAATTTATTAAATTATGAACAATCTACTGCCTTTCAAGATGGAGATTTTACGAATCCCGAAAATGACAATTCTGTTATAGGTAGTTGGAATTTAAATGTAATATTAAGGCTTTACAAGGATGGAGAAAGCCCTTTAATATCAGGCACAGCGTTTAAAGCAGGTAGCTTTTTACAAAGATTAGAAGGCTCCACTGCTACAGGAACTAACTTTGCTACTGATTTACCCGTACCTGCTTTTTTTGATAATCTTAATTTTATTAGGACAAGGGAGGTAATGCAACCTGCTCATTTTTTACTACAGACAGACTACACACATGAACCGGACGATTATAAAGATGGTAGAGTAGAATATTTTGCATTTAAGGTTCAACGAGATATTTTTAATAATTTATTTTCTATTAGGTATCGTCCAATTACAAACATAAGCGAAAATGTATCAAGCGTTGGAGATGTTTTTATATCTTTTTTAGGGTATCCTTTAGCAAACTTACCCGATGAAATTACAGGAAGTTCTGACGTAAGATTAAGAGGACACTACTACGGATTTTGGTGTGAAAGCGAATTAGATACCAATTTAAGAAACGGTTCGATAACAAATGATTGCGGAGAATATTTACAATTAACAGATATTCAAAGCGATAATTCTAAAAGAAAAGCCAATCAATTTTTTTATAATAAAAGATACGATGTTGCTAATGATGAAGAAAGAGACTGCCCTGACTACTACGCCCTAAACCCCGACTTCAATTTATTAGGTTCTTTATCTACAAAACTGCCAATCGCAAGGGAATACGATTGCTGTTCTGATTGTGACGAAGTGTTTAAAACAAGACTATTATACAGCGAACAATCGTTTCAAGAAGAACGTAGTGATCATTACAGAACATTTTTACCAAACAACTATAGAGATATTCCCGGTGAGAAAGGCGACATTACAAACATTTTTAAATTTAATGACAATCTGTATGTTCACACTCCAGAAGGTCTATGGCAACAGCCGAGGTCTTATCAGGAACGTGTTAATGCAGATGGTACTTTATCTTACCTTGGTACTGGTAGTTTCTTTGAGCAGCCTCCTCGTATTGTTTTTGACGCTATTGGTGGTGCTGGTGGATGTGTTGACAAATGGAGTTTGGTGAAGTCTAAGTCTGGCATTATGTGGGTGGATGCTTTAAGTGGCGAAGTCTACACAATGTCGGATAAGATTAATGCTGCTTCAAATGCAGGGATGCGAACCTTCTTTCAGGAAAATTTAAAATCGCATCTCAAGGATTTATTCTTAGAAAACGGTGTGGAATATAATGAGCCGTATGCGGATATTATCAGCACTTACGATCCAAGGTTTGAAAGGTACATCATTACCAAGTTAGATTACAAACCCCTTCGCCCTGTAAAGTTCGTCACTCCGTTCTTTAAAGATTGGGAGAATGGAGTATTGTATTACAATATACAAAGAAACGAATGGTTTACTTACAAGCCCGGGACATTTGTAAGTTTCACTAAAATCCAATTAGGAGATCCTAATTTCTTTGAAAATAAGTCTTGGACAATATCTTACCATCCGGGCGGATTCTTTATTTCCTTCCATTCATATTTACCATTAATGTATGCTCATAACAATGACACGTTCATTAGTTTTAAAGACAATGGGGCATGGAGTCATGATGGAAATGGAACGCAAAACTTCTTTGGAGAATACTATCCGCACATTATAGAGCCTGTACATACATCAGGATTACAGACATCTATCACGGATAGTTTTATGCTGCAAGCGGAGTTCCGATCTGGGGAATTAATTCTACAGGATGTATTCTTTGATGAGGCTATATTGTATAATACAAGGCAATGTTCGGGTAATGTTCCATTGCGCCTTAAAACAAAAGGAGTCAATTATTTATACGAGCAAGCAGCAAACCAAGGCATACCTGTTAGAAATAGGGAAAACCAATATACTCTGAATCATTTCCGTGATTTAGTTGTTAATACAAATGAATACTTTTTCACAAATGAGTGGAATCAACTTAAAGATCAATTCCCAATAGATAAGGTTATAAACAATAATGTGTTCTCCGATAAATCATATATGCAAAAGGAGCGGTTTAGGGACAAATATGTGATTGGTAGGTTTATAAAATACGGAGGAAATGACATTAAAATTACCACCCGATTTATTATTAACATGGAACGTACCTTGCCTGTAGGGGCAAGATCGAATAAAGAAGAATAATATGTTTACACCGAATGAAGGTATGCTGAAAGCCATGTACAAGGCAGCAAAAAGACAGCGGTTTAGAGATAACATGACAGATTTTGGAAATGATCTTAACTATAATTTGCAACGAAATTTAAGAGGATCTAACTCCAATGAAGACCTAATTAAAGGAGCTTTGTCTGCTGGAGCTACAGCTGCTTTCGGTCCTGTCGGTGGTTTAGCAGCAGGGTTTTTAGGTAATGCCTTATTTCCGCAAGAACAGGAAACTGTAGTGAATCCAAGGGTTGAACGTAATTTGAATCCTTATGGGATGGCACAGGGTGGAATGGTGCAACAAAACATGGTTCCAGTTGAGGTAGAAGGAGATGAAATGTTTGAGTTGCCTAATGGTCAGGTGGGGGAATTTGATGGTCCGAATCACGAGCAAGGTGGTATCCCTACTGCCCTGCCAGCAGGTACAAACGTGTATAGCAAAAGAGTGCGGGGAGAGGATGGAAGAACAATGGCTGACCGAAAGGAAAGTAGAGAAAAAAGACTAAAGAAAATTTTAGAGCAGTTAAAGAAAAGACCTGCTGATGCTCCAACGAGAAATGCAGTAAGTAGAGAAGTTGAAAGAATAGAACAGGAAGAGCAACAGGATATGCAAATCATGCAAATGTATCAATTGCGTGATATGTTGGCACAGGCACGGCAAGAGCAGATGATGCAAGGTCAGATGCAAGGTCAGATGCAACAGGGTCAGATGTCTCCCGAAATGATGCAACAAGCCATGCAGCAGCAACAAATGCAGCAAGGTCAGATGCAGGGTCAAATGCCTCCTGAAATGATGCAGGGTCAAATGCCGCCAGAGATGATGCAGGGCGAGATGCCGATGATGGAAGCAGGAGGTGTTTTATTTCCAGGGTTAGAAGAAGGCATGGCATATCCTGACACCTTACAAGAATATAAGTTGATACAATCCATAGACGATCCACAGCAAAGTCAAATGGATGAATTAAATAATAAAAAGGCATCTCGTTTATTTAATAAGTTAGGTAATCAGTACGGAGAAATTGCCAAAACATACCAAGATAAATTAAGTCCTTTATTTGAGGAATCAGAGACAGCAAATAGCAGTAGTTTAGAAATGATGCCGGAATTATCTGAGATGGCATATGGAGGCTTAATAATGCCTATGTTTGAAGCAGGTGGTACAGTCCGAGGAGAGTTTTTAGAATCATTTAATCCCGGAGATTACAGCGATAAAAATAAAGTACGAGAAGTACAAGAGACTTTAGCGGAAGCTGGATACGATTTGCCTAATTCAACAACAAAAAGCGGATCTTACGATGGCGTGTGGGGCGAAGAAACACAGCGTGCGTATGACAATTATATGGCAGAACGAAGTAATCCTGAAAATTTAGGACCCACTCCAGCATCAGATAACAGAGTTTTTGATCCTTTAGCTGTAAGATATGAAGCAGACTTGCCGGAGGTTACTGTTACTGCCAAGCGCATGAATAAATTAAATTGGGATAATTATTTACAAGCTGCTGAAAAGTATTTAAGCCTTCGGAACAACATCGAAGGATTTACCCCTGAAGATTTGGTTAATCCTATTAAGGAACATTATGAAAAAACAGGTCGCTTATTTCCATTAGAATTGTTAATGGTCAATATGCAAAACGAAGGATCGTTTAATAAAGATGGAGGTAGAAGCAAATGGACTAATCCGGTAAACTGGGGTGAGTACGATTCTGGCACAAAACTAAAATTTAAGCATCCACAGGAAGCAATCGCTGCTTATATACGAGGGATGGACAAAAGTTATTTGCAAGAGGGTAAAGTATCTGTAGATGATTTGATGCAAAACTTTGTAAATAAAAGAGGTTATAGGTATGCTACTGATACTCGTTATGAAGAAAAAGGAAGGCAAACATTAAATAAAATTCGAAATCAATTAAAGGATTTTGATTTAAGCGAACAAGCCAATATTATTCAACCTGAATTACCCGAATCTACGGTTGTTCAAGCAGAAATGCCTCGTGAAAGCACAGCGGTTAGTATGCCAATGATGCAAGCAGGAGGTGTCATCAGAAATGGAAATACTATGAATGGCTTTACAGATTTAGCAATGTTGTTAGGTGGGTACAATAAAATGCAGAATGGCGGAATAGCTAATTTTGATAAAAAAACAGGTAACGTAGCAGGCCTGCAACAGTTTTTAGCAGAACAAGGCTACGATATGTCTTCGTCTCGTAAAAAAGATGGAACATATGATGGAGTTTGGGGAAAAAGTACGGAAGCTGCTTATAACGATTACATTGTAACAAAAAAGAGAGAGCGAGCTGAGGGAGCAAAAATATTTGATATTCCAAAATTACCAGTTCAAATTGAATATGACAACGAAGTAAATAGATTAAAATCACTTAGTGATAATGAATCTTGGCAACAATTATCAGATCTTGATAGGGCTTTGCTTGAATCTAGATTTCAAAGGAGAATTATTTCTAAGGAGGCAGAAGAAAGAGGTTACAGAGATTCAAATGCATATTTTGCAGACCTTGTTCAAGATTTTGACCCGCAAGAAATGCAATCAATATTTGATAATTATGAAAAATACATGGAAAAGAGCTATGCAAGTCCACGTACAGAATTTCCACAAGAGCCGGATTACTTAGAACAAAGAAGATTAGATGCTACTGAAACTGCAAAAGGATTAAAAGAATTAGGAAATTTCTTTAATATGCAAATGCAGTCAGGTGGGGTTATTCCAAACACGCAGAATAACACAGGCTTTACAGATTTAGCAATGTTGTTAGGGGGTTACAATAAAATGGCAGCAGGTGGTACTACTTCGATGATGAGCGATGATTATATCAATCAGTTTGCTAATTATCAATTGCCTGTTATGGAAGCCGGAGGTGAGGTGCAAGGAGAGCCTTCTTTAAGAGAGGCGTTAAGAAAGATACTTCAGTATGAAA
>Ga0208767_1003678_pt1 | contig 11055 bp, 16 predicted proteins | sample VirMetDEL_Mar_21_FD_184514 | JGI IMG/M metagenome (GOLD analysis project Ga0208767, IMG submission 184514) | Aqueous microbial communities from the Delaware River and Bay under freshwater to marine salinity gradient to study organic matter... | ecosystem: Environmental > Aquatic > Marine >... | reverse complement strand
TCTATGGGAGTTTGTTTACTTGCTTCAAGTAAATCTTTTTCAAACAATTGATTTTTAGTTTCTAATCTATTGAGTCTTTCAATCACTCCGAAGGCAAACCACGCGCCAACAATTATGGCTGCGATCAAACCTATTAAGTTCCTTAACGGAAGACCAATACTTGTGTTCTCGTTGATTTTTATTGACATGAAAGACACTCATCAGAATCAGAATCTAATTCTGCTAACGCATCTTCTTTACATTCTTGACTACAGAAAAAGTCTAGTGCGTCTTTTGCAGTGAACTCTTTTTCACATTGTTTACATACTTGTTTCATTTACTTGCAACCTTTCCCTTATTTACACCTTCTTTTATCACATATTTTTGTGTACCGTTAGCACCAGTTTCCACTTCTTTTTTTAAATTTTTGAACAAATTCATTTGTTTTTCTTTTTGTTCTTTACTTTTCAAGAAAGATTCAATTGTTTTTGTATCTCTCATTTGTCCTCCTTTGGCTCTATTTCATAGAACATTTTGTCCGTATCTTCTGTAACCCAATCCGAAGTTTCGACATCCCAGACAGTGTTTTGTACTTTATAGTCAGGCCAACTGTTATCAGTAGTGTATGAATTAACATGCCACAAGATGCGATTGTTAGGCTGAGCAGCAAAATTGCCGTTAGCAAGAGCCAGTATATGCGCACACTTATGCTCTTGAGGGATTTCAGAATGTTCTGTATTGAGTATATTAGTCTCTGGATGCGCCCAGTCAACAGTAAAAAGATACTCTCCATGATAAAATTTTTTATCTTTTCCTAGGTATTTACCGTCTATACCAGCCAACCAATCAAAGCAATGCACACTAGGCCAATAACTAAAACAGTTCCACAGTTGTAGTTCGTGCGCCTGCATATTCGGCACATCGGCTCGGTCATACGATTTTTGGAAAAACGCTGAGATAGGCAAACGCCAATAGCACGCACCATTGGGTAGCATGATATTAAATAAGAGCGCACGACCTGATATAGAGACAAGACCAAAGATAACGCAGTCACTAGACTCTCCTTGATGTTCTTTAAGATCATAAAGATACTCCTTCCTTACCTTGCAATAGATCGGGGGTATGTTTGCATTTAAGTATGCCATAATAGTTCCTCATTTTATTTCTCCCCAATTAGGGCCAGACTCATAATCAACTTTGTTAGGAACTTCCAACTCTACTGCATGTTCCATAATTTCTTTTATTTTATCAGCATGTGCCTGAGATTCAATAGATAAATCTAATTCATCATGTACTTGTATATGAGGTATTATACCTTCTTTATATAGTTCTAACATGGCTTTTTTTGTCATATCTGCAGCTGATCCTTGAATTAATTTATTCAAAGCTTTGTAGGTAAAGGCTCTTCTTATCCCTGGGCCATGTTCCAAGATCGCTTGATCATGAGGTAATGCTTTGTGCATACCAAACATATTTGGTTCCCATAAATGAAACCTACATAATCGTCCAAGTAATGTTCTAATTTGACCACGTTGTTGTGATCTTTGCATTACATTATCCATCAATTGTTTTACAAAGGGAACTCGATCATGGTATTGTTTAAATAGCGCATCAGATGTTTCTTTATCAACACCAAGTTCTGCTTGTAGTTTAGTTTTACCCATACCATAGAATAATCCTAAGTTAATTGTTTTAGCTTGAGACCTTGGTATGTTTGCCATCTCTGCAACAATAGTATGGAAGTCTGTATTAGGATCATTTCTATAAGAATCTAATACATCATCAACACCATATAAATTTTGTAATGCAGCATAGTGAACTACTAATCTTGGTTCTTGTTGTGAGTAATCAAATACACCCCACTTACATCCATCTTCTGGAATAAATAGTGATCTTATTTTTGGGCCAAGATCTTTGTTTCGTGCAGGTATTTGTTGTAGATTTGGATTAGAATAACTGAATCTTCCAGTAACTGTTCCACCATTATCTCCACGTAATTGGTTTATTTCTGCATGAATTCTACCTTTATGTGAATACTTTAATATGGTATCAATAAAAGTTGTATGTGCTTTATTAATTTCTCTAGCCTTAGCAATACATTGAACAATAGGATTAGGATGATTTTGCAAAAAGTTTTTAGTAAACGATGGAGCCTGAGTTTTTTCAGTTCGATCAAATGGTAGTTTTAATTTTTCAAAAACTTGTGCAATCGATCTTGCTGCCCATATTTGAACATCTATTCCTGTTTCTTTTTGTACTTTGTATAGGTTGTTTTTTTCTTCTTTTACTAATTCTTGTTTCAAGTTATGTGCTGATTCAATATCTACTCTCACACCTAAGAATCTCATATCAACAAGGCAAGGAAATAGTTCAGTTTCTAAATCGAAAATAGAATTTATATCTTGGTTAACTATTTCTCGTTTTAAAAACTGCCAAAGTTGTAATGTAATGGATGCATCTTTTTCTGCATACTGACCAACATACATTGCAGGTAGTTTATACATCTCTCCTTTTGGATCGATACCCCATTCTTTTGCTGCTGCATATAGTGCGGTCTCATCTTTAGATTCACCTGTATATCTTTTAGCACAAGTATTTAAATCAAAACGAAACTGATTCTCATCACATAAAGCTGCTGCAATCATAGTATCAATAATTCTACCATTTATTTTAAGACCCATGGCTTTTAACCAACAAACGTCATACATTGCATTGTGAAATATTTTATCCGAAGATGTATTCAAAACATCTTGTAACCATTTAAGAACCATGTTCTTATCCATATTACCACCACCTTCATGAGCAATTGGATAGTATCCACACCATCCCTCTACAGCAACTGCAATACCAACAACCTGTCCATTACCTATGATGGCCCCAGATCCCATCTTTGTTAATTCAGGATCTTTGGTTTCTAAGTCAATCGCTATTTCATTGTGTTGGCTGAGATCAGGAAATTCTTCTGGTGGTAGCCATTCTGTTTGTGCTTTAAATATTAATTTAGTCATTTTTATTTATCCTTTTTACGTTAGTTAGTTGTTCAATATCTTTAAAAGGAACCATAGTAATTTTATCAAGTCGACCGTCTCTTTGATAAACTTCATAAATATTTTTTCCCTTTCTAAAATTGTTCTCTTCTAATTTACTCCATGTAAATTTAAATAATTCTTCTCTATCTACAATTAACCAATACTCTGGTCTTTCAAACACAATATAATCTGCCTTACCTTTTATCCAACCAGGATAACCTCTAACATTAGTTCCTTCTATCCAAGCAATATCATCTTGAGTTTTATTATCCCAACGATTTACTTTCTTCATTCCTTTTACATCAAACTTTAAAAGCTGACCATCTAAAGTTCCTTGTACATCCCAATGCTCATACATATCCTGTTTGTCTGTAGCCCACACAGGATCTTTTAAATTCTTTGCAAAGTTTTCTTCTATTTTTCTTGCTCTTGCTTTGAACTCTTGCCAGCCCATTTCTCCTCCTTTTTATGTGAGTACACTTCATACCAACTGTTACATTCTTTACAGTCATACATAGATACAATTGTATATTCTGATTCCTCATTTATGTCTTCAGCATCATAATCACTCTGCCAAATAACTTCTGCATTACAGTAAAAACATTTCATTCTTTTTCCTCTTCTTTATTTTCTTTTTCTTCCTCTTCTTTTTTACCAAAGATCTCTTCAAAGTTTTTCTTATAGAGATCTGTAGGTGGTCTTGATCGACCATCCCATTTTCTACCTTTTTCTTTACTCATCTTTATCCTTTTTATTGTAATATCCTATCATTCTACGACTCTCATATTTTTGTAATCGTTCCTTCATCCTTTGATTTTCATCATAGACTTGATTAAATCGTTCCGTTAATCTTTTTATTTTTGGTTCATAAATTTTTCTGTAGTGTAGATCCCAGTTTTTACCTATTTCGTTTTCCTTTGACATCCATATCCTTTATTTTTTTAATTTCTAGTTCACAGTAATGAATTACTTTCTCTAAATCTTGTATGCCGTTTTTATTTAAATACCTACAAACATACTTAATTACGTTTCCTTGAAAAAAAGAAAGATTGTTTTTAGAAATAAATTCATAGGGTTGTATGTGAAAATCTTTATAGTGATTCCCACCTATCTGCCTATCTTGTGGAAATGCTTCATCAAACATACCTTTACTTGTCATATAGCCTCCTCCATTGGGTAACATTTATTATCATTTTTTGGTCTTATAATATGTAGATGTTCCCTTGTTCTTGTAGCACCTACATAAAATAATCTTGTTTCATCATCTTGATTTTTGTCATATGATTTTTTAGTATTCGTTGTTAGATCCGTGAGCAGTACAACATTGTCCTCTTCACCACCTTTTGCACTATGGATAGTTGATAGTTTTATCCGTGGTTCTTGATTCAACATCTCTCCATTACGTTTCATACGTCTTATATAATTAATTCTTTTATCTCCCGCTTGATCAAAAGCTTCAAACCAAACTTCATTTGTTTTAAGACCATAGTCTTTTTGTAATTGTTCTAAACTGTAAACACTATTTTTTACAATTGATTTCAATCTATCCTTGTTCCATTTTTCACTGCTCATATACTTTGAAATATTTTCTATTTGTTTTGCATCTAACATCTGTCCTTGTGTTAAGTGTTCCCAGTTTATAGCTGCCTCTTGAATATTTTTTTCATATTGTTTCTTAAATCTATTTTCATAATACAAACCTTTATCTCTCATAGTCTCTTCTAATGGATCCAACATAGATCTTGTTCTAGTCAATACTAACCATTTACCAGAAGACATATCTACGTCTTCAAAAGTATCGTAAGCAGATAATCTTCCTTCATGTTTTTTTGGATTCCAACTTTTATCTATTCTATTACCAACTCTTTTTATGATTGAATCAGCAAGTCCATGAACTTTTTGTGGAACTCTAACGGAGTCTTTTAATTGTATAACCTGTCCTTCTTGAGCAATGAAACTATCAACATCTGCTCCAGCCCATCTAAATACTGCTTGGTCATCATCTCCTGCAATAAAAGAATCAACAGTTCTATCCCAAATATTTTTAACCATGTCCCATTGCATCAAAGATAAATCTTGAGCTTCATCTATAAAAACTGCATCAAATCTTGGTGACTTATCTGATTTTATAAAATCTAAAATCATGTCGTTGTAATCAATAAGATTATATTCTTTCTTATATCTTTTTAATTCCTCTGATAAATGAATAAGTGTTTTATATTCAACGTCTTGGTTGTGTTCTTTTAGATTATATTGTCTATCAATAGATATGTTTCTAAGTTTTGCTAAATGAATTATTCTTAGATAATCACTTTTAGTAGTAAACAATCCTGTTTCCTCTTCATCATAATCATTGTAATCTAAAAATAAATTTTCTTTTCTACCTAAATCTTCATAGTGTCTTCTCTGCATTACTTGATTTTTCTTTATACCTAATTCTCTAAAGGCTAATGAATGTAAAGTTCTAAAATAAGGTAGGTCATCTTCCTCTAGATTAAATTTTTTCATGGCTCTTTCTCTAGCTTCATTCGCTGCCTTCTTTGTAAAAGCAAAGTAACCAATACGATCAGGGTTTGTTGTTTTTAAATAATCATCTACCTTTTCTAAAAGTGTATGTGTCTTACCTGTTCCTGGTGGGCCTAATACAATTGTTCTCATATTAATATGGTGAATCCTCTTTTAGTTTTTTAGGTGTATGTGTATTCTCTACTTTTTCAAATGCATCTACTACCATGATACTTGGTCGTTTCTTACCAATTACAATTCTATCATCACTACAATTACAATATTCTTTTAACATCTGTTGTGTGACCTGTGGTTTCTCAGGCCATTTCTTTCTCTGTAAATGTCCATGATAAAATTTATGAAATATAAATTTATGTTTACCTTCTTCTGTGTAAACATTTCCATTAAGAATATCTTTCTTAGTTGTTTCTGCTGCAGTTCTGTTTGTACAAAACTCTTCTAAATGTTCTTGTAACTGATCTATAATTGAAGATCCTTTTGGTGCTTTTATTATTTCTACACCCTGTAATAATTGATCTACATAAGATTCAAATTCTTTGACCGTAACTCTCTTTGGTTTTTTATTTATTTGTTTTGCTACAGTTCTTCTAAATAATCTTTGTTCAATTAAGTAATCTATATTTTCTAATTTAACTCTTTCGCCATCTACATTAACCCAATAATATGGTTCATCTAAATCTACTTTTTGTAGATCAGATAGTATTGGAAATACTGAATCCCCACCAATACCATATTTTCTAGTTCTACATAAATTTTTATCACAATGATTACACATAGGATCTTCATTGCATTTAAATCCTAAATCTTTACCATCATTAAATTTTATTTTACCTTGAACTATTTTATCATCCAAAGGCCCTTCAGGATGTTTTTCAAAATATTTATAATTAAATGCATTAATTTTTCCCTGCCAAGCATCTGGCCATTTTCTTTTTGCATATTGAATGTATTGATAAACAATTCTATCTCTTCCATCTTTAATATCTGATTGTGTTAATGATTCTAAACAAGGTGGGCCATCACTAAATTCTGACTCTGGTCTTTTAATTTGAAGTTGTTCTAATTGTTCTGGTGTAATTTTATTTAATTGATACAGGTTTAAAAAACCATCTAGATTAACAGCTTCTGCATTTTCATTAAAGCAATATCTTGTTGTTTTATCGCCATTAAAGTATGGTAAATTTAAAAAATTTCCTGTATCATCTTTTGATTTTAATTCTACTTGTTTTGGAAAAACCTCTGATCCACCATAACCTAATACTGCACTAACAGAAATTAATTTATCTCTCATTAATTTTGCTTCAACTGGAACGGTTGTAAAACAAAATACATGTGCACCACCTGATTTAGATCTAAATACTACCAGTGGTAAATTTAATTGTTTAATTTTATTTATTAATTTTTTATGATCAAAACCTGCATAGGAATCAATATCAACACAACCCCATTTACATTTATTGTTTTCATCAATAGGTATAATACCAAGACTAGGTTCAATCCCATTCAAATGGTTTTCCCACATATCGTCGGTAACCATTTTTCTTTGAACAAAAGATTTACCTTTTATCTTTTCTCCGTCAGCACCTTTTTTGTCTACGTAAGTGACACCATGTGCACGTTCTAAACCTGAAAATATATTTTTAAAATCATTCATAATTTATCTTTATAAGTGGGCGTCTCCACTCTCGCATTAACGCCCACTACCTAGGATTCTGTTTAGTACGGTGACTTTTCTGATGCTTCCACATCAGTGTCGTGTTTTACTTCAACCTCACCTTTACCAATCTTCTCAGCAAATCCTTTGGCTAAAGAATAAACATTACTATCTGTAACAGGGCCAACTTTACTTATGTCCCAACCAAACCATGTTCCTTTGTCATTAGACATTTGAACAGATTTTAGTTTATAAACATGGCTAAATGTTGGCGGTGTAAATAAACCATTCTTACCCTGCATTTTAATTGACATCATCATTGAGTTCCAAGTTCTACTCACTTTTAATTGAGTTCTTGTCATTGATACCAATGCAGTTCCTGGGTTCTCACCTGTAGTTACAACAAAATGATTTGCTGTATTTTCAAGATAATTACCATTAGGTAATACATCTCTATACATCTGATCTCGTTTAGTTGTTTTTACAACAGGATCATCTACTGTATACATACCAACAAGACCACCTCCAAGTTCTCTAGGTTTCCACTCTAGATATTTTCTCTCGTAAGAACATGGGATAACATTAATTCCTTTTTCGCCATCAAACAATTGTTTAGTGACAGAATTTAATATCATTCCTGGTTCAGCACCCTCAACATACTTACCGTGCTTTTTATTTATTTCAGGAGATAGTTGTCCTAAAACTTTTAAGAACGGTAAAGCAAGATCTTCTTGCTCCATGTTTTGTGCACCTTGATTTGCATCGGCTTCAAACATATTAGTTGATAAAGCTCCTGCAGTTTCTTTTTTTGTCAGGTTTGTTTCTTTGTTCATATTTATTTTTTCCTTTTTATGGTTGTTTTATTTCCAACGTATACGCTGAAAATTTCCGTTGGCATTTCTTTACCCGCCTCAATACGCTCACGGACTAGCGCTTTCAGAGTCATGGGTTCAACCTTTAATTTCTGTGCAGGTTGAAGCCCCTGACCCTTCGCAAGTTCAGCATATTCTGCTGCCTTGTTGTCTTCTCCACGTCCAAAAGACACTACAACTTCGTTTTTAATAATGTCTCCTAAACCGTTTTGTCGAAGCCAGTTAAAAGCCGCTTCTTTATTTGCTTGTGTTATAGTAGCATTATAGAACGGCTTAACGTCAATCATGGAACCATCCATAAGTCTGAGTTGAGATAAACCCATCTCTGACATCATAGTTGGAATTACCTCTCCTGATATAACGTCTAAATCTTTTTTCTTATCTTTTACTCTTTCCTCAAGAAGATTTATTTCTTCTGTAAGTTCGTCCATCTTTTTAACTTCTTCGGATAAAGTTTTTAGATTATCACTTCTATCTAAAACATTTGTTTTATCCTGTTCAAAGTTAATAGAACCACTACCTGTAAAAGTTTCTATCTTTGTATTACTCATCTATTTCTCCTTTCTCGTATAAATTAATTTTAATGGGATAATATTTTCTTTCTTGTTTATCCCACTTGAGTAAATTATATTTTCCATTTGTAATATCAGAAACAATTGAACATGCAACACCTATAATTGCAGGATCGCCTGTAAGTAGTAAATAATCTTTGTCTGTAAATTTTTTTAAACCTTGCCTTAACTTATATATAAGTGGGCCAGGAGAAAAAATCATTTGAGAAAATTCTGGTAACAAAAATTTAAACTCACCATAATGAGAAGCACCCATAATATTTATTTTAGGATTGCCTGCTCTTGTTCCAGCAATTTCTTGTACAACATAAATTATTCTTTCTGACATTGACAAAAGATATAACATCTATTATATAGATGTCAATACAGAAAGAAGAAAATATTTATGAATTATAAATTTAAAACTAAACCTTACGCACATCAATTAACTGCGTTAGAAAAATCGTGGAACAAAGAAAACTTTGCCTATTTCATGGAGATGGGTACAGGTAAAACAAAAGTATTGATTGATAATATGTCGATGCTTTATGACTACGGTAAAATTAATGGTGCCTTAATTGTTGCACCTAAAGGTGTAATTGGTACTTGGCATAATCAAGAAATACCTACACACATTGCAGGCCACATAGAATTTGTGTCCATATTGTGGCAATCATTAATTAATAAAAAACAAAAAGAAAAATTAGATGAGTTATTTAAAGTAGACTCTAGACTTCATATCCTAATAATGAATGTGGAAGCTTTAAGTACTTCTAAAGGTAAAGATTTTGCAGCGTCTTTTTTAAGAACACATAATTCAATAATGGCTATTGATGAATCTACAACAATAAAAAATTCATCAGCTAAAAGAACAAAAAATATTTTAGAATTATCTAAGATTGCTAAGTATAAAAGAATCATGACAGGTTCTCCTGTAACTAAAAACCCATTAGACCTTTATTCTCAGTGTGAATTTTTAAGTCCATGGTTATTGAACTTTCAATCATTCTACGCTTTTAGAAATAGATATGCAGAAATGAAAACAATCAATGCAAGAGGGAGGTCAATACAAGTGGTTAATTATTTTAAAAATCTTGGTGAATTATCTGAAAAATTAAAAGAGTTTTCTTATCGTGTTTTGAAAGAAGATTGTTTGGATTTACCTGACAAGATTTATGTAAAAAGAACTATAGAACTGACAGACGAACAAACAAAACTTTATAATCAAATGAAGACTATGGCTCTTGCTATATTGAATGGTAAACAAACTACCAGTATGACTGTTCTTACTCAACTAATGAGATTACATCAAATTACTTGTGGTCACTTTACTGCTGATGATGGTAGTACACAAATCGTTAAAAGTAACAGAGTTAATGAACTAATGAATGTTTTAGAAGAAGTTGAAGGTAAAGTAATTATCTGGGCTAATTATCAAAAAGATATGTCAGAAATTAAAAAAGCTATTATTAAAGAATATGGTGAAGATTCTGTTGTAGATTATTATGGATTAACTCCACAAGAAGATAGACAAATAAACATAAAACGTTTTCAAGAAGATTCAAACTGTAGATTCTTTGTTGGTACACCACAGACGGGTGGATACGGTATTACTTTAACTCAAGCAAATACAGTTATTTATTACTCCAATGGTTATGATCTAGAGAAGCGATTACAATCAGAAGATAGAGCACATAGAATAGGTCAGAAAAAATCAGTAACATACGTCGACCTAATAGCAGAAAAAACTGTTGATGAAAAGATTGTAAAAGCTTTACGTAAAAAAATTAATATTGCATCAGAAGTATTGGGAGAAGAGTTAAGAGATTGGATATAAAATTGAGGTAGTAGTGGGCCTCTGATAGTTATCTCATTCTATCTAGATTGGTTCGGTTTTTTATTATTTTTGTTCCGTAAGTAAATCAATCACCACTACACTAAATCTACTGCTTTACCAATAATGGGTTTATATTTTACTTTTTTATCTTCTCTATAAGCGTGCAAGAATTGTCTTCTGGGTTGGTATGGTATCCAACTTGCATGGATCCATCCACTGTTTGGCTCACCAGGAGTATAGAACTCCAAAATTAATTGATCTGTTTCTAAAAATTTATGTATCCAATCTGCAACTTCTGCATTGTCCACACCCAACACTTCGAAGTCTGCGGCCTCGGCTTTGGCATGCTGTGAATTTTCGCTACTTCCTATAGCTCTACATAGTTCAGGTGATCTATATCCGCTAGTCACCTTTACTCTACCAAATTGATCACGTACTGGCTGCAGTACATTTTCACATAATTGTTTTAACTTATCTATTTGATCACCGTTAGGTTCATTGTGAATATTTAATCTAATTGCAGTATCAGATTTAATTAATTCTTTTAATGTAAAATTACGGGAAAGGTTCATACTATTCCACTCCAATCATCATTTTTATATTTTTT
>Ga0208767_1003671_pt1 | contig 11068 bp, 13 predicted proteins | sample VirMetDEL_Mar_21_FD_184514 | JGI IMG/M metagenome (GOLD analysis project Ga0208767, IMG submission 184514) | Aqueous microbial communities from the Delaware River and Bay under freshwater to marine salinity gradient to study organic matter... | ecosystem: Environmental > Aquatic > Marine >... | reverse complement strand
ATGATCTATTCAGCGCTGCAAGCTTTTCACCGCCCTTGATGCCAAGCTCGATAGCAATAGGCTGAACAGTTTTAGCCATCTTTCTTGTTCAGTTCTGCGAGCGCGGTTGCTTCCATCACCTGGATGTCCTCTAGCAAGCCGCGTGGATTATCTACATCATAAAGGGACATCAGGCCACCGGCACCAAGCAGCACTTCGTACTTCAAACCGACATAACCTCCCATTGTGACGTTCCATTGCGTTTGCATACGCAGGAACATCATCAATGATTCCCAGTTTTCCTCCCATACCTCACAATGCTCCTCCTCTGGAGTGGCCTGACGCTGCGGCTTTAATCCGAATGCAGCAGCGTCATCAGCGCTTTTGTCCTCTATCTTCTTGCCGCCTTTCGCCCAGTACTCAACGGCAGACTTCAGTTTCCCAAACGGGCACCCTCGAAGGTCTCTGTGTAAGCCTTCAGTACACCGCGAATCCAGTAAGGATCATCAGCAAACTCTTTCATGGTTACCTGCGAAAACGGCACAGCTTTGCCATCCTCATCCTCAATGCCTTCCCAGTCAGTCAGCACAGCTTTTAATAGTTCAAGGTCACCTTTGTCCGCAAGCTTCTGGAACTCAGAACGAGGCACACGCTTGAAAATTGCGTCAAACTTAGACTCCTCAAATACACCGCCATCAGTAGGCTCTTCAACAGTTACAGGCCACTTGAAGGTCTTAACCTTTTTGCGAATAAAAGCCATGAGGCAAAATAGACTCCAGCAAACTATACAGCAATAAAAAAAGGGCCGCAATGCGACCCTTCGCTCCCCACTCGCCTTGGATCAAGTATAGATCAAGCTGAACTCATCGTTGCCCGCAGTTGATGGAATCGCCGTGTAGGGCATATTCAGCATCGCAATGCCATCCTGATCGCTGTAGGACACGTCGCCAATGTCAACCCGAGTCGAGCTGAAATCAACAATGTTACCAGCAGCGGTGCCGTGCTGGAAGGTCAGGTTGCCCAGAGTTCCGTCGGTCAGAGCAGCAGCAAAGTAATCCTTCTGCGCAATAGTAGGAGCCTCGACCACAACAGTGCCATTAGCGCTGCGATCGGTGATAAGCACTTCCTTGTCGCAACCAATAAGCTCGCGATACACGATCGAGTTGCCCAGATCCATGCTCACAGACTGAAGGCAGCCGGAATAGGACAGCAGCGAGAAAGTGTCGGTGTTGCCATTCTTGAAGATCAACGGTGTTGCCTGGTTCGCATAAGTTGCGGTAGGCAGCGCTGAATCGTCAGGAGCGTTATAGATGCCAGTGAAGGTGAAATCAATCGTTGGAATCTCACCCACATTTGCATTGAGAGTGAAAGTTCCGCGAGCACCAGTCACCTTGTGACGAACACCATCAATGTTGTAGTGAATGGTGACACTGTCAAAGTTGCTGCTGACAGGCGCGTAAGTAACGCTAGTAGCCGCAACAACCGTTTCGCTCAGTCCGCAAGCCTGAAGAGCCTTGCCATACTGGGGCGCAGTGCCAGCAGTGCCTGAGCCAGCAAGCTCAACACTGAAAGTGCATTCAACGCGAGTGTTAGCAAGAAGGATCTCAGACGCACCCAAATAAGGACGGATCAGATCGCGAGAGACAGTATCACTCTGCTGAGGAGTGATATTCAGATCCCTCACCAAAACCGCGTCCGCTCCGTCTGGAGTCGGGTCGGTCCCGTAAGTCGATTCCGTCTCGATCAGAATCAGTCGTTTCCGAAGAAGAAGTGCCATTGTCTTGTTGGGGTTCGGCGGGAAGTGTGCGCTTGATCAGAGTGCGTTTTCCGGTTTCTGGATCGAGAAGATACGACCCACCTTGACCGCTGTACTCGTCATTCATGGTAGAACCTGAGTTTGCTTAATCCTAATCAGTAGTCAGGTCAGCAACTGCGGTGCGATATTTGACATCGTACTCATTGGAGAAAACACCAGCAGGTTGATCTGCATCCAAGAATTCAAATGTTGTCAGCACGGGCTGTACGTCAATCGCATACCCACCTAATGTCAAGTCGGACATAATCTTTGAATGCATTGACTCGATGATCGGGTCAGCATCTGTGTAAGTATTCACGGATCGAACAATCACTACAACTCGAACACGCATGGTCCAGTCAAGCTTTGGTAGTGACGTAAATTGCTGCGATGTATCGTTGACAGGCTCGATCACGATCATCGGGCTTTCCGCTCTAGCAGCCGCAGTGACCCTCGACCGATACACCCTCCCACTAACACCAACTGTACTAGCCAGTGTTGATGCAATCTGGGCCAGGATCTGTTCGCGCTTAGTTGTCATTACGCTTTCACCTCGATGGCACTGATTCGACCACGTTGAAATTGAATCGTAGTAGTGTCGTTGATGTTGGCCACAAATAATGCCACTTCATCGCCATCAGCTAGCTCAACCATCCAAAAGCAAAACAGCTTGGCAATTTGCCCGGTTGATCCAGAAAACGCGCGGCATTCAGACTGGTCAATGCCGACGCCATTTTTTGCCAGCTTGATTCCAAGCGTGTGGTTGTTGCCCGCGTAAGCATCCATGCTGGCCTGCACCTGGAACAGCTTTGTTGCGCCGCTGTCGTTCTTGATTGCAAAGGTATCAGACGTGCCCAGCACGGTCTGATAGTCAGTGCTGCTATCGAAAGTCGCAGTTAGGCCAGTGCTTTGGTACGTGCCAGCAGCACCAATGGTGATGTTTCCACTGGTTGTTTTACTGGCCTGGCCACGAGCCAAAACGCCTTCAATGTAATAGCTAAGACTGGACCATGCCGTTGCACCATCACCTATCTTGTACCTGCGCGTATCCGTCTCAACTCCAATCTCACCTTGAAGCAGGACAGGATTCGCAGAAGTCCATTCAGCCTGAGTGCCATTGCGGAGCTTAAATCTGGTGTAGGTCGTCATGCTCCGTCAGCGTCAAGAAGATTGCCTTCAATATAAGTTGTATCAGGTGCTCCACCATCCATTACCACTGTGCTCTCGGTCCCCACTCCATCGCCATCAAGCACTGCATAAGCACTTGTTGCAAAATCCGGAGTGGTAGTCCTTTGAAGCATTACCTCGCAAAAAGATCCATCGTCCAACAAGGCAACATTCCGAACCGTATAGGCGCGACCATCAACATTGACTCCAGCACCGTAATCTAAATCGCCAAATTTTGATGCTTCGCAAGTCAGTTTGTAATCAGTCGTCAGCACTACGCCATCAGCGATAATCTCTGACGGCATATCCAGTATGCCTAAGCCAGACACGGAACCAGCAGTCACTTCGACTGCAAAATCAGCAGTGCTCAGGAATACGCTTAAATCTTCAGTGAATGCCATCAGAAAAAGCGCCCGGATGACCGGGCGCGTATCGTTATCAGGCGTACTTCAAAGCACCAAAAGCGTTGACGCTATAGGTGTGAGTTGAAGTAGAAGTGGTCGAAACAGCTTTGACGTAGCGCTTAGCGTCACCCTTGGCAAAAACCAAGGTCTGCTTACTAGCGCTGGTGCTCACCTGAGTGAAGGCAGCACCAGAAACATCAGAGTACGTACCACCGGAGGTGTCTGCAGACTGAATCTTCACGTCAAGGGTGGAGGTTCCACCGTTCTCAACGTCAAGAATCACAACGATGTCACCCTCGTAGTCAACAAGGTCAACAGCGGTGCCGTCCAAGTTTGCAGTGCGCTGTGCAGTAGGAGCCAGAGCAAAGTGGGAAAGCTTTTCAAGCCCCACAGAAAGAATTGCCATCAGTCTTCACCAGAATTGTTTTTCGGTCGCCCGCGTCGAGCAGCAGGCTTAAGTTCCGACTTGACAGGCTTCTGCTGGATCTCCAGTTTCGGCTTCGGCTTCGGCTCCTCTTTAGGAGCAACCTTCGCCTTGTCGCTGCCAATCAGCAAATTTGCAATGCCTACCTCGACTTCAACAAAGGAGCCTGCTTTCACAGGCTCCCCGTTGATCATCACATTGCGTGTGATCTCAACTCTCATGAGAATCAGGTGGCGAAGCAGAAGGCACCAGGCTGCTTAACAGCGAAGTCCACATCCTGCAGTGCAATCACGCGAACAGTACCAGCAGTAGCGCCAGCGTAAGGATCCACAGTCAGATCCAGGCCGGACCACATGCCCATGATGAACATGGAGAAGTCACCGAAGAGTGCATCGTTGTTGGCGAGCTGGTTGGAGACGATCGCGGGATAGCCGTTGATCTCACCATCAGCGAACACGAATTCGCCGCTACCAGCATCCTTCTTGGTGCCCTTCAGGCCGCCACGGGTGGTTGCGTTCACGATGTAACGCAGAGCGCCAGCATCAGCGTTAGCTGCAGCAACGTCGGTTTCCATCGCGATAAGCTCAGCGAAGGTGCCGGTTCCGGTCAGGGTCTCAGCGCCAATGCCGCTCACGTTGGTCAGGCCAAGAGGCTGGTTGGAAGAACCGGTGCCGTAGATAGCAGCGCGGTCGATTTCCAGTGCAATCACGCGAGCCAGGTCATTGCGGACCATGCCCTCAACGTCAATGCTGCTCTGAAGCAGAAGACGACGGGAGTAGTCAACAAAAGCACCCACGGTCTTGGGGCTCATGTTCACTTGGTCGATGGCCTGCTGGGACTCGGTGGGAGCAGAGTTCTCACCAACCCAGTAAGCAGTTGCAGCTGAAGTCTGACGAGGGATGGAAACGTTGCCCTGCAGACCGGTCAGCATGGTTGCACCAGCCTGGGCGATTGCCAGACGGTTACGCAGCAGATCGATGAAGCTACCAGCCAGCAGCACATCATCAACCAGATCACCACCAGCGGTAGGGGTGCCGACGACGAGGTCACGACGAAGAACTTCGTTAGGAATAACGATGCCGTTAGAAGAACGCTCGTACTTCTTGGCAGCGGCTTCGCCAACTTCGATTTCAAAGGCGGCGTCGCGACGAGCCTGAGCATCACCCTGATTAGAGAGGAAGTTCAGAGCTTTAACGAAGCTGAAGGAGCGAGTCTCCTTTTCGGTCAGGCCAAGATCGTTGGCGGTGATGCTGTGTTCCACGGGTTGGGTGCCGATTTTTTCGAGGAATGCAGCACGAGCTTCATCGACAGACTTGCCGCCGTCGATCAGTTCACGTGCCAGCTCAGGCAGAGCATGACGCTCGCCCAGCTTGGAGATAGAAGCAGTCCGGGTACGCTCGGCCTCTACGGCCTCGGACCGGATCACCTCCAGGTCAGGAGTGTTGTCCATGACAGGTTCAGTCACAGTGTTTTCAGGAGATGCGGTTGAAGCCGCAGGTTCAGAATTGGTGTCCTCTAGAGAACGCCCAACTCCGACGGTAGGGTCAGCCGGAATAACGGCTAGCGAGACCTCGTAGGGCGACCAATTGGTTGCTACGAAATCATTATTACGCTCCTCCATCTTATCGATGGAGTAACCGAAAGAAACGCCGCGAAGGATTCCGTCGCGAACGTCCTCAAGCACTTCTTGCGCAAATTTATTGCGCGAGAAACGCACTTTTGCGTAACCGCGTTTCTTTTCACCATCGATCCATGCACGCTCGACAACGCCGATCATGCGATCTGGATCATGATTAAACAACAGCGGTGCGCCATCGTTGAGCCGCGAAAGATTCGCGGACTCCATCTCATGACTCAAAACTTCGTTGCCGAAATAGCGAGCCACGGGATACTCGGAGCTAAATGGAAATTCCATGCTCCGATCGTCAAGCATGTTGAAACTTGTGGATTCAACACGCTGGAATTTTGTGCCTTCAATTTCGCGAGTCAAATCCTTTTTGGACTCTTCCTCTGCGACAACTTCTGGCGCTTCAGAATCAACTTCCATTGCGCGTAATGCTTCGATCTTTGTCAGTGTACTAAATCGATGTCCTACTTTAGTCTCGGTAGCTTCCCAGCCATCATCACCCTCGCGATAAACCTGAATCAGGGCCGCAGGATCTTCTTCAGTGCCATTAACAGTGAACTCAGAATCAGGCACGTCAATTGAACCATCGCGCTCAATTCGCTCAATCTTTCCGCGAGCACGACCACCAGAACTATTCCAGCTGACAAAGTCACCAACACTCAAAGCATCAGGCTCTGCCCTTTGCTCGGTTTCAATTGAACGATCCATAGCCTCAACAAGTCGATCAGACCAAGTTTTACCTGCATCGCCGCCCCATGCGGCCCATGCGACACGCCCTGGAGATGGATAACCCTCCTCTCCTGGGCTAAACCCCTCCGCTTGCTTGTCCACTTCGTGTCGAGCGAACCATGCGCTCATGGTCACGATGGTCTCATCGCTCAACTCATCGCCACTAAGAATCTGAGAAGCGCGACGAGCAGCGACATCAGTGCCACCTTCACGCCCCTCTTCCTTCCAGTCCCTGTAACGCTGCGCTTCTTCGCGCATCCCTTCTGTCGGCATTGCGGGCATTACTCAATAACCTCCGGCGGCTGCTCAATGATGTCCTTGTCAAGCTCAACATTAAGATCAGTTGCTGTTTGTTGCTCTCTCGCAAACTCAGTGAGGTTGTCGTAAAAATCGCCGCCCAGTTTCGCGACAATTTGCGCTTTCGTCATGTAGCCCGCTTGCTCCATCTCGCGGTAAGCCTTCGCCTCCTTCAGCGGATCAACCCAATCCCAGCCACGAGCCATCCATCGCGGTGAGTCATAACGCTCAGGACGAGTGTCGTAGTCATCGAACGGCAGCTCACCGGCCAAAACCGCAAGGTTCAACCACTCGCGGAATACACGGTTATGGAAGTGCTCGATTAGGTAAGCCTGCACAACCTTCCAGTGCTCGCGGTCCTCAAGCAAGCTCAACCTTGAGCTGCTGTAATTCGTCTCGCTGAAGTCGCGGCTCAGAGTCTCGTAGCTACATCCAAAACCACTTGCAAATCTGCGCACTTTATTGCGCACAAACATCTCAAACTGCTGATCAGGCGAGTCGATGTTTGGAACCGTTACGTTCTGGCCTGGCTCCAGGTACTTGAACATCCCAGGCTCAAACTCTGAAATCCGGCGGCCATCTTCGACATCATCGCCGTCAAGCTCGCCCTCAGGGCTCGTGACAAAGCCCATGATCGATGCGCCAGCGCGAGCGCGGATCACTGCTGCCTCTTCGTAGCCCTGCAACTGATGCGCATCGGACATCACGGGATGGAACCAAGGCACACCGCGATGCTGCTGAGGGCGCTCCGGCAGGAACAGATGAATTACGTCCTCTGCAGGCAGGAATACATGCTTGTCTCCCTTTTGTGGTGCGTTCTGGAACCAGTAATCACCCGGATGACGAGTCAGGAATGCATACCGCACAGGGCGGCCCCATTCGTTGACCTCAACACCCATCCGCCACTCATTCTTCTTCGCAAGCGTCGGGCCCTGATACTCCTCATCCAAAACGTCGGACTCAAGCATCTCAAGCGCCAATGGCACTCGGCTGCCACCAAACGGGCGACGAATGATCCGAAACAACGCCTCGCCTGACTCAGGCAAGGCACCAGTCGCCAGCCATTCCATCATGTGGAAACTGTGCCGACCGGCAACATCACAGTGCTGAGCGCGAGTCCACAGATTCCACTTTTCTTCGATCAGCCGGTTAATAGCCTCGCTTGGCTTACGGCTACGGACCTGCTGCACCTGTGATTGCAGCTTGATGCCGCTGCCGACAACATTAATTTGTGTTGTGCGTTTCGCTTGCTTTGCATACGGATTGTTCCGCACCATTTCGCGGGAACGATCACGCAACTTGCGCAAACTGTTGCGAATTTCAGCATCAGCACTCGACTGAGTGCTCATCCAATCATTCGTCAGTCGCGAAATGATCGCGCCTGCATAGCTGCGGCGGCGGCGACGAGGCTGTTGCTGCGGAATTGGCTGCAACCCAAGCCTTCTAAGAAATCGTGTACGAAGTCCCATCAGCCTCGATCGAATCGAACGTAAAGATTATGTGGATCGCCAAGACCAGAAGCGATCAGCTTGGCTTTGTTTTCCTTAGCCACAACTGACTTTAGCCTTGATTCCAATTCAATCAGTTCAGACAAGTCGTATCGCTTAAGGTTGCGATTGCCGATTCGATATTCGGAAACAGCGCCGCCGCTAATCAGGCTGCGAATTGCGGCCTGAACAGCATCTAGATCTTGCTGGGCTTGCGTCCTTCCGTCGAATGCAGCAGGCGTACCGGAATATGCCAGTGAAGCCTTGACCTCGATCTGCCCTCGGCTGTACTCCTGAATAGTGCCGTCGCTGATCTTTGTCGCAACTGCCTGAAAATACCAATCAGGACTGGCATCCATTGCGCCAGTCACTGCAGCTGACAGCGTGGTCTTCCAGCCGCTGTTATATGCAACCGCCGTAGCAGTCACGCCTTCGCCTGCAGTGTTCAAGCGAAAGTAATAAGTAAGCGTATGAGTGGTGCTAGTTACTGCGTCGCCAAAAACATCAACGGTCTCGGCATCAGTCCACACCGCATCCACGCCACTTGTTATGGACGGTGGGATCGCCATCGACAGAATTATCGACTGATATGCCGAAGTCTAACTCTTACCACTGATTAACGAAACTCCTTCCACTCTTCTTGACCTGCACACTGCGACGTGTTTTGCGCTCTTCTGGTGGCTTCTCCATCTGGTCCCATAGCGTCCTGCGATCCTTGATCTGATACACGCGATTTAGCGCCGCATACGCATAAACCAATTCGTCCAATGCCTCATTTCTTGCGCTGCTTTTCTTGACCCAAATTCTTTCAGGAAATCCATTCCTGAATCGCATGATTTGCTTCTCCGCCGTCAACTCCTCGAAATAATCATTTTCAACCGTTGGATAAAAATGCAAATAACCCGGACCAGGGTCGTTGTGCTTCAACCTGCCAAATAACAGCGACTTGATCGTGTCCGAACCCACCGGGAATACCTGAGCGCCCTTCTTCAGCGTCTTCCCATTCGCATTCAGGTCAACTTTGCTCGCTTTTCCAATCGGCGGTTTGTTCTTCGTAGACATACCCTTAATCGCGACTACGCCTAGGTTCTGCCGCTCTCTTGCGTACTGATACACCTCTGCCGTGTGGTGACCGCCAGAGTCAATCGCCACCACCATCGGCTTCAGCTTCCGGTCGCCATCGCCCGGATACGGCGCCTGCAGGATCTCGTCTAGCTGCTTCCAAACCTCACCACGAGAAGGGTCACCATAGATCTTCACCCGGTCAATCAACCAACCCTGCTCCTCGCGACCCCATCCCCAAACACTCAGCGAAAGGCGATCATCCTGCACGTCGCAACCAATGGTCAGCAGCAAAGCCTCGCTTGGCACATTGCCCTGCTGGTACTCCTCAATCGCAGCACGTTCACTCAAAGCATCCGCGCCAACCTTCGACGCATACTCGTCTTCCCACGTCTCGCCCAACACCGTATTGACGAACGTCTTTAGCTGCTCTGCGTCATTCTTTGCATCCAGAAATTCCTCAACTAGGTTCTGCCAAGTTTCGTTCGGGCTGTAGCTGTAAGCTGCCCAGATGTGGAACGACACATGTTTGCCGTTCCCTGGCGCGGTGGGCCGCCACTCACCGCGTTCAACCATCCAACGCTTTTTCGACGCAGGGATCCACACACCGCACCCTTCGCACGCATAACTCGCAGTATCGGGATCATCATCTCGCCACTTGATATTTGCCCACTTCAAGTACTGCATATGACCGCAGTCCGGGCATGGCACGAAATATCGACGCTGGTCACCCTGCAGGAACATGCGCTCCACACGGCTGAAATCCTTCACCGTTGGCGTACTGCCCGACACGATCTTGCGGTTCCAGTAGTACTCCGTTCGGCGGATACCAAGCTTGATCTGGTCACCCTCGGTGCCAGCTGATGCTGGATAGCCGTCAATCTCGTCAAACAACACAACACGGCGACTCACCCTCCTGAAGCCGCGTGGTGAGTTTGCGCCGACCAAACTCAAGCTCCCGCCAGGGAACTGCTTCTGCAAGATCGTATTTGCGCCATCTTTCGACTTCGCCTCGCTCACAACACCGCGCAAGCAAGGCGTGTCACGCAACATCGGAGCAATCTCTTCCTTCGAGTAGCCCTGCGCATCCTCAATCGTGGGCTGCACAATCATGATCGGGCATGGATCCTGGTGGATATGAAAGGCAGCAACGTGGTTCAGGATTTTTGAGTACCCAACACGGGCGCTTTTCATCACAGTGATCTGTTCTATTTTCGGATCCGTAATTGCATCCATGATTCCCTTCTGGTAAGGGAGCGTATGCCATCTGCCGCCTTCTGCGCTTGATTCCGCGCTCAAATACGCATAAGAGTCGGCCCATTCGCTCAAAGTCATCTTCTTTGGCGGTTTAAACGCCAAAAATGCGGCATTCCTGAGCTTTACTGCGTTATTCCCCTTCAACAGCAAGGTCTTCTAAAGCTTCACGCACAATATCATCCAAAACACCAATTGCGTCTGTGTCCAAGTCTGGTATCCGTTGTTTTGCCTTGGTTGGAATACCCAGTAACTTTGTTCTTGCGCGAGTGATTACCTCAACCCATTCATGTTCAACCTCTTCAGCCTTAACCAGCAAGCCCTCTTTCTGCTGACGCTCAAGCTCAAGCAGCTCTGCTTTTAAGTGCTCTGTCCGGGCTCTGCTCTCGTCATAGTCAGGAATCGACTCGCTAGTACGGCTAATCCTTGGCTCCTCTCTTGATGCCATTCGCTCTTCACGACTACGCAACGGCTTCTTCTCTCTACCAGGACCAGGCGGCTTTGGTCCCATGCCAATTCTCGTCTGCGTGTTCTTGGCCCACTCTTCGCGCATTGTTTCGCTATTGACTAGGGGCTTGCCATCACGGCTTTGTATGACCGATAATCTTCCGCTTTTTACGGCGGCGTATACGGCTTCGGGCGTAACGCCCAATGCTCGCGCTGCCTCAGCTCTGGTGATTAACGCCATGATGTAAATACGCTGAAGAAACGATAGCGCACAACAAATAAGGATGTTACTATGGCCGATTTTGCAAATTCGGCTTTTGGGGGAGGTGTGTTTTCGAGTAATCGAAACAACTTTCTGCGCAATTGCCTAGCCGAATGGCGCGATCCGAATACCTT
>Ga0208767_1003670_pt1 | contig 11070 bp, 20 predicted proteins | sample VirMetDEL_Mar_21_FD_184514 | JGI IMG/M metagenome (GOLD analysis project Ga0208767, IMG submission 184514) | Aqueous microbial communities from the Delaware River and Bay under freshwater to marine salinity gradient to study organic matter... | ecosystem: Environmental > Aquatic > Marine >... | reverse complement strand
GGCTGAAAGGGTGGCCTGTGGCAGATGCAAAGCAGGGGGTTGAACAACAACCATTCAAGTGTTGATTGTTACGGATACCTGAGGAATCTCCCGCCTTGGGTGTCTCTATCAATCAACAGAGGAAAGAAACAATGCCACAATATAAGATCAATATAAGCCAACGATACAGACAACGTAGGTGGACACCTTACCATTCAGAGTTCGGTTATTCATTCTATTTCCGTATCAGGACTGACTTGTTGCCGATGAAAGAGGGTAGCGAATACCCAACATGGGAAGAATCACTTGACAGACTTGTGTCAGATATGCGAGTCTTGTATCCAAGTCCAGAGTACAAAGTGGACGTTACGAAGTACATAACGACAACAGAGGAATTAGAGATATGACACTAGCCAAGGTACACATTTCAAAGATGACTGGCAAGCTTGACGGTTTCCTAGCCATATCGACCAACACCGCAACGAATGAATACTGCATCAAACAACACGAGAAAGGTAAACAAACAGGTGAAAACATTTGCGGTGATTGTTACAGTCACACAATGCTAAGGACATACCGCAAGAACATGCAACCTGCATTGCAAAGAAACAGTGATCTTTTGTCATCACGTCCACTGGAACCGCAAGAGGTACCACGGATAAACGCAGCAATGTTTCGGTTCAATGCCCACGGTGAACTGATTAACATGCAACACTTGGAAAACCTTATCAAGATTGTGTCAGATAATCCTTGGTGCGTCTTTACCTTGTGGACAAAACGAGTGGACATTGTCAATCGTTGGCTAAGAGATAACGAGAAACCAGACAACATGATCTTGATATATTCAAACCCTAAGAAAGGACACATCATGTCCAAACCGCCAAGGGGTTTTGATAAGACATTCAATAATGTTCAAGAGGATGAATTTACAGATCGTCAAAACTGTACTGGACAACAATGCAAAGATTGTCGTCTATGTTACACCATCGGAAACATGGTTGACACAATCGTAGAGAAAGTTAAGAAGTACTAAGGAAAGAAACAATGGAAAATATCAAAAGATACATGACTTATGAAAGCAAAGATAGACAATGGTTTGCACTAAGTAGTAGCGGTTTCCTATGGCCTTTAGGTGACTGTGGTGACTTTGATGCAGCAATAGAAACAGCAAACGATCTAGAACTTGATGTTATTTGGATCGTTGATGCGGATGAAGCAAGACAATGGATGAACACTTTAAGTGTAGCAATGGATAATGTAGCATAAAGGGGTTGACATCTTGGACAGATTGTTTCAGTCTGTCTATACATGCTAACCTGCATGACAACAAAACCTTAAACAATGGAGGCTATCATGCCAAACACTATCAACGAGAAAATCTATGCACCATACACAAAGCACATGACACGTGCAAAGACTTACACGTACCGTACAGGCTACGAGGTAATTGATCAGGCATTGGTCAAGGACTACTACCGCAAGTCTATCCGTCAGATCGCAGACGAATTAAACGAGTACGATCAACGTGTGATCTATCGTATCCAAGTCTTGTTAAAGATTGGTGTCTTGCCAGTCAGCAAGAACAAAGCAAAACAAATCGCCGCAATGTTGAATGCCTAAGTATCTCTACAACATCGGGATAGGGTTGTCTGTCACACTGAACGCAATACTTGGCGGTCAACCCTTTCAGACATTCAGTGCCAGAAACTACGTCTGGTACCTGAATGACAAGAGAAACCTTGTCTGGTTGATAGACACAATGCTAGGCAAGGATCACTGTTGGGAATGTTTCAAGAACTGGAAATATGGATATGACTAATTACAATCTAAGAATGACAACACAACTAAACACGATAACAAAACGTGATGAGTATCTTTTATGGAATGACGTAACAAGTAATGAGTTCTGGATTACGTTTGAAAGTAAGAAAGACTGTTTAGAGACAATAGAAAGACTGTTGACTATGCAGGGTATCCTGTTAAGAACTGGTGGTTATTATGATGACGATGATGAATAATGAACTATGGGGTAGAACCTTGAAAGACTTCTTGCTTGCCATGTTCAACTATGATATGGTCTGGAAACCAACTAAAGAAAATGAAGAGGTACCATTCTAATGCAAACACCATATAGAAACCACTGGTTCCAGATGCACTATGATGAAACAATAGAGTTGATGGAAAACCCTGATGATCTGTACACGGATAATATTAATAGTTATATTGACCCTGCGCAGAGCACAGCCCTATTATACGAAGAAAATCAGGATTGTCAAGATGGAAAATGAACAAGCTGAAAAAAGATGGGATGATGAAATTAATAAACTAGACTGGTATGAGAGAGGGGCTATTGACGTATATTATAATAACAAATCTATGTATCCCTCGACCTTGACAAAGGAACAGAAAGCTGCATACTGGAACGGATACAACGACGAACCGTATGGAAGGAAAGACTATGGATACGATGAAGAGTGACAGTGTCTTTGTCAAACATGAACCCTGCCCTGAGTGTGGATCGAAGAACAATCTAGCACGGTATTCAGATGGTCATGGGTACTGTTTCGGCTGTGAATACTGGGAATCAGGAGAAGACGAAGTGGAACGTGCATACAACAAGGCCGAAGTGGTCACACTAGAAAAGATGACAGCTATCTACCGTGGGATGCGTGGCATCACAGCAGATACAATGAAGTTCTTCGGGTGCTACACATACCTGAACAGCAAGGGCGAGGAACAGTATCAGGACTATGTCTATCCATCAGGCGGTATCAAGTCCCGACTATTCCCGAAAGACTTCCGTGCGAAGGATGGGTTCAAGTCAGACGAACTATTCGGTATGAACCTCTGGAACGCAGGGACATCCAAGACTGTGACCATCACAGAGGGTGAGTTGGATGCTATGTCTGTCTATCAGATGATGCACAACCCCAAGTACCCGAACCCTGTAGTGTCTCTACCCTCAGCTAAACCATCACGCAAGCTGTGGGAAAACGTACACGACTGGCTGTCATCCTTCGACAAGATTGTATTGTCAATCGACAACGACGAGGCAGGGAACGCAGTTGCCCACAAGATCGCCAAGATGTACCCGAACAAAGTCTATCGTGTACCACACGACAAGTACAAGGATGCTAACGAGTTCCTACAGGCGGGTGCTACCCAAGAGTTCAAGGCTGCTTGGTTCAACGCCAAGAAATACACACCAGAGAATGTGATCAACACAACTGAACAGTTCCTTAGCCTATACAACAAGGCAGATGATCATGTCTATGTTGAGACAGGGCTTGCAGAGTTTGACGAGATGTGCTTGGGCTTGATGCAGGGACACTTCACCCTGTTCAAGGCACAGACAGGTATCGGCAAGACTGAGTTCATGCGCTACCTAGAGTACCGTATCCTGAGTCATTACCCTGATATCAAGATAGCCATATGGCACATGGAAGAAACTAAACTACGGTCACTGCTAGGGTTGGTGTCGTACCGCCTGAACGATAACCTTACACGCAAGGACTTGATCGAAGACAAACGTGCAGACGTTTTTGTACAGGCTGCTATCGAAGAGTTGACTAAAGACGAGAGACTATACCAATTTTATTTGAATGATGAGGATGACCCCCTTGACTTATTGTCTCAGATAAGGTATCTATCACAAGCCTGTGGTGTACAGTATGTGTTCTTCGAACCGATACAGGACATCAGTGCAGGTGTAGCGGCAGAAGAAAGCAAGGAACAGTTCCTAGCTGACCTGTCAGTAAGGCTGTCCAAGTTGGCAGCAGAACTAGGGGTTGGTATCGTGACTATCGGACACACAAACGATGATGGTGCTGTCAAGTACTGCCGCATGATCGAACAACGTGCGTCTGTTGTCGTGGACTTGAAGCGTGACAAGCTATCTGAGGATGCTGATGAACGCAACACGACTAAGCTATTGGTCACAAAGAACCGTCCAGTAGGACCGACAGGTTATGCAGGACAACTGAAGTTCAACCCATCCACCTTTACATTAAGCGAGAAACCAGATGACTTTTGATTACATGGCGACAGCCGCAGGGGTGTTGTATTGCCTAGGTATCTACCTGCACTACATACACGTGGCTACGATCTTTCACCTCTTGGAACGAGAGGGTGAAATGAATGTTAATCGTGCAAGAATGCATAGCCTGTTATGGCCTTGGACTGTAATCCAGTGTATCTGGCATGACATATTTGGAGCACCTGATGATGACTAAGAGGTGTACTAAATGTGGTGAGGTTAAACCTTATGAGATGTTTTATAGACAGAGAGCTAGAAAGGATGGTCATAGACCCGATTGTAAGGCTTGTAGACAGGTACTGGAAAAAGCTTACAACGAAGCTAACAAAGAGAAGATAAGTGAGTATAATAAAGCTTACAGAGAGGCTAACAAAGAGAAGATAAAGGAGATTAAGAAAGCTTACCAAGAAAATAACAAGGAGAAGATAAGTGAGATTACTAAAGCTTACTATCAAAATAACAAAGAAAAATCTGCGGAGCTAAGTTCAAGAAGAAGAGCACTTAAACGTAAAGCAATACCTAGGTTTCTTAAAAAATGTGATGTAGAAAGACAAAGGTTAAAAAAAATATTCAAACTACGTGAAGTAATCTCTCTAGCAACTGGCATTGAACATCACGTGGACCACATGTGGCCTCTGTCAGACGGTGGCCCTCACTGGTCAGGAAACTTACAGATAATACCTGCAAAAGAAAACTTGACTAAAGGAACTTCTGTCTGTAAGGTAACCAAGAGGAACATCAAAGACAGTCTAAGGATTGCAAGGAAAGAATATGAAAACAGTAGCAATGGACATTGAAACAGAAAGCCTAGACCCACAGTACATCTGGGTTATCTGTGCAGAGGATGTTGACACGGGTGAACGTGAGACATTCTGTAACCTGACAACCATACCAGAAGAAAGGGATCGCTTTGTTGAGTACTGCAATAATTGTAGCAGTTTTGTTTTTCATAATGGTCTTGGCTTTGATGTACCAGTGATAAACAGGCTGTTGGGTCAGACAATACCCGAACAGAAAGTCATTGACACCTTGGTTGTCTCTCGTCTGGTGGACTACACCCTAGATGGTGCAGGTCACAGCCTCAAGGCTTGGGGTAAACGACTAGGTGATTTCAAGATAGGGTTCACAGACTTCTCTAAACTCTCAGACGAGATGATAGAGTACTGTCAACAGGACGTAACCGTTACCGTCAAGGTATATCAACACTTTAAGAAAGTCATAGAAGACCCTGAATGGCAAGAGTCTTTACGTTGTGAACATGACATACAAATCCTGTGTGAACAGATGCACGACAACGGATTCTACTTCGATCAGGATAAAGCAGAGGAGTTACTCGGTGAAATACAAACAAGAATGGAAGACCTTGAACAGGGTCTTCAAGAAGACTTCCCGCCTAAACTTACAGAGGTCAATCGTATCAAGTACAGACGGAAAGCAGATGGTAGTTTATTCTCTAGTGTCACCAAAGCACAAGAGAAATATTTTGCAACGGCACTCGACAAATCAGTTGACCCAAACGAATTAGTGTGCTATGAGTACATCCCATTTAATCCTGCCTCACCCAAGCAACGCATCGAAAGATTGTGGGAAGCTGGATGGGAGCCGTTCGAGAAAACGAAAGGACACATTGAGTATGACAGAGAACAACAACGAAAGTATTGAACAGGCAGAGAAGTGCTTCAAGTGTGGGGAGTTTAAACATAGGAGTCTGTTTAATAAAAGACTTAATAGTCGAAACGGTCTTCAAAGCTGGTGCAAATCTTGCCTAAAAACCTACCGTGAAGCTAATAAAAAAGTTTCCGCAGAATATGCCAAAGCTTACTATGAAGCCAACAAAGAGGCTATCCTATCACAGAAGAAAGCTTACAGGAAAGCCAACAAAGAGGCTATCCTATCACAGAAGAAAGCTTACAGGAAAGCCAACAAAGAGGTTATCGCAGCAAAGAAGAAAGTTCATTATGAAGCCAACAAAGAGGCTATCGCAGAAAAACATAAAGCTTACAGGGAGGCCAACAAAGAGGTTCTTCTAGCAAAGAAGAAAGTTCATTATGAAGCTAACAAATCTTATTATATTGAGAAGTCTTTATCACGTAAAGCAAGGAAAAAGACGAACACCCCTAAGTTTATTCGTGACTGCTCAGTAGACAAGAAACGCAGAGTGTTTGCATATAATCTATCTCGACTACTAACAGAAACTACAGGTATCCAACACCACGTAGATCACATGTGGCCTATCTCTGACGGTGGCCCACACTGGTCAGGTAATTTGCAGGTGATCCCTGCTGTTGACAATCGATCTAAAAGTGATAACGTCGATGAAGAAATCAAGAAGACAATCAAGGAGGGTTTGGAGTATGCAAGACGAGAAAGCAAGAGGGGCTAAGTTTGCCAAGTACGGATGGACACTATCCGAGGCAAACCTTAGCACACTGCCTGAGACAGCCCCAGCAGGAGGCAAACGTCTTGCCGAGTGGTTGACCCTTGAGGGACGCCGATCCTCACTGGTGGAGTGGCTAGGCCACTGTGGTGACGATTCACGTATTCACGGTAGCTTTGCACACATCGGTGCATGGACAGGACGTATGTCACACCGCAACCCTAATCAGGCTAACATCCCTGCTGAGTTCCACGGTGAACCGAAGACAGAAGTGGAGAAGGTTAAGGCTAAGTATGACGGACAGTTCCGTGCCTTGTGGTGTGTCCCTACGTTCTCTTACCTAGTAGGTACAGATGCTGAGGGCATCCAGTTGCGTGTACTCGCACACCTGATGCGGTCAGAGGAATACGTCCATGCTATTGTGTCAGGTAAGAAGGAAGACGAAACTGACATCCACAACCTGAACCGTAAGGCTCTAGGGATGTCACACATCACACGTGACATGGCGAAGACATTCATTTATGCTTTCCTGCTTGGTGCTGGCAATGCTAAGATTGCACAGATACTCAAGGTAAACCAGAAGGAAGCAGGTCAGGCTGTTGAGAACTTCATGGAATCTATCCAAGGTCTGTCTAAACTAAAGAAGCAACGCATACCTGAGATTGCTAGTCGTGGTTGGTTCAAGGGATTGGACGGACGTAAGGTCAAGGTACCCAATGCACACAAGACACTGGCAGGTATGTTACAGAATGGTGAGTCTGTCATCATGAAACATGCTGCATTACAGTGGGTACACCGTGCGAAGAGACAGTGGATCGACTTCAAGCTAGTGACTTGGCCTCACGATGAATGGCAGACAGAGGTGACAGGTACGATGCGTGATGCTGAACTCTTGGGTGAGATACAACGTCAGGCAATCGTTGACACTGGTAAGAACTTCAACATGATCTGCCCACTTGCAGGATCGACTGACATCGGTAAGAACTGGAGAGATACACACTAATGATATGGATTATTTCTTTATTCCCTGTCATTTTTTGCTTGACAATTAACTTAATAGTTGCTATATGCAATTCAGAAGCAGCCAAGAAAGGAGATTACCGTTGGCTAAATACAAAGAAGTAACTACTACAGGCCCAATCGAGTGGGCTAAAATCTTCGAGGACACTCGTGACATGACAGGTTATGAGGGTGCATACGAAGAGTGTAACGGTGCGTATACCGTTAATCAAATTCTCGACAAGACTGAGTATGACAAACTAAAGTCAGCTGGCACACAGAAGAAACCGAACCAGCGTCGGTTGATGGATGGTGAGTTGGTTGTCAAGTTTGAACGTAAGCACCTTGTCGTGACAAAGGATGGCCGTGAGATTCCACAGGCAGGTGGTGCTCCTAAGGTTACTGACTCTGATGGTCAGGTCTGGGATGCAGACATCAACGGTGGTATCGGTAACGGTTCTATGGCGGCTGTGACAAACTTGATCACAACCTTTCAGGGTAGCGATGGCAAGACGTACTCACGTACAAGTCTTGTGTCAGTCAAAATTCTGGAACACGTTCCAATCCCTGAACGTGAAGATGACGAGATTGAAGCAGCCTAGTTTCTCCTCTCCAACTTGGCAGGGCTTCACGGCCCTGTCCTTTTTAATGGGATAGTAAATTGAAAAAGTACGCAGTGATGATAAACGTAGATGGTGACTTGATGTATGTCTCAGGCAATAATCCCTTTACAATACATGATGAACCACTATGCTTTGAAACGGTAGAGGAAGCACAGGAAGAGGCAGACAACTGGAACACAGCTATGTTAGTCGAGTTGACTTTCGATAAAGAAAAGCTAAACTAATGTTTGAGGTTGGTGGTCTTGTATGGTGGCAGTGGTGGATTATATTAATGGTAACAATCAACACCATGATAAATGTTATCGTGTTCTTTAAACATAGATTCAAAGGGAAACAAGATGATTGAAGTTACATACATTGACCACATGGGTAGTGACCTATCTGTGGTGAATGCAGCAAGGGTATCCTTCGGTAAGAAGTCTGACTGGCTACCCAGAGTACACAATGGTGCAGCTACAGAACGTATACGTGTCAAGTCTGATGGTGATGTCGTATTTAATGGTGCACCAGAGGCTAAGGCATTGTCAGCTAAAGATTGTAGACTGATTGCATACCTAGCCAAGCACAAGCACATCAGCCCATTCGGACATGCCTTTGCATCGTTTCACGTCAAGGCACCAGTGTTCGTTGCACGTCAGTTAGTCAAGCATAAGTTCCTACGCTGGAACGAAGTGTCTCGTCGTTATGTTGATGATGACCCTGAGTTCTATGTACCTGATCAGTGGCGTGGACGTGCTGATAATGTGAAGCAGGGTAGCTATGGGTCTGTTGACCTTGACCCAGAACTAGCAAAGAACATGGTAGAAAGCTCTACGCATGACTACAAATATCTGTTAGCCAAGGGTGTCTGCCCAGAACAAGCACGTATGATCCTGCCTCAGTCTATGATGACAGAGTGGTACTGGTCAGGTTCATTAGATGCCTTTGCAGATATGTGTCGTCTACGTGGTATGCCTGACACACAAGCAGAGTCACGTGAGGTAGCCTCACATATCAGTGACAAGATGATGGAACTGTTCCCTACTTCATGGGCAGCCTTACGAGGATACGGACAATGAGTGAGATAAAAGTTATAGCCTTGGAAGAACGAGAGGATGGATCGGCACTTGTCAAACTAGACATGGATGATGCAACCTTCGGTGCTATCTTTAATTTCGGTTTTGTAGAGATGTTGCGTAAGGGTATGGAAGTTGAACTAGATCGAACCAATATAACACCAATGACAGACGAGGAACGTCAACGTGCCAGAGAAAAAGAAGAAGCAAACAAAGCCTAAGATTCTCATTGATGGTGACATCTTTGCGTACCGTGCTGCATTCTCCTGTGAGGATCAGGACGTTGAGGACGCAATAGATAAAGTAGACGACTTGATTCAGTGGTCTATCTATGCGTGTGTCTTGGAGTACGATGTCGAAGACTACGAGGTGTTCCTTACTGGCAAGGGAAACTTCCGCTATGACCTAGCTGTCACACACCCATACAAGGGTAACCGTAAGGATGTAGAGAAGCCACAACACTTGGAAACTATCCGTAAGCACATGATCAAAGCATGGGAAGCTGTTGTCTCTAAGGGTGAAGAGGCTGATGACTTGATCGGCATAGCAGCTACAGAGATTGGACCTGAGGCTATCATCGTTACGGTTGACAAGGACATGCTACAGATTCCTTGTCGTCACTACAACCCTACAAAGGGTGAGCACAGAGTTGTGTCAGAGGAAGATGGTATGAAGTTCTTCTACAAGCAGATACTCACAGGTGACCGTGCCGATAACATCAAGGGTTTGTATGGTGTTGGTCCTGCTAAGGCAGAGAAGATAGTCGCTGAGTGTAAGACTGAGTCGGACTATTACCTTGAGTGTCTCCACCAGTACGGTGGTGAAGAGGATCGTGTCATTGAGAATGCCAGACTACTCTGGTTACGTCGTTACCCTAACCAACTATGGGAGCCACCACAGTGCGTTACAGATCAGGCTTAGAGAAACGTACAGCTAAGTTTCTACAGAAACACAAGGTAAAGTTCAAGTATGAAACTCTGAAGATACCTTGGCAACCAGCTATCAAGACGTACACACCAGACTTCATCTTACCGAATGGTATTATAATAGAAACTAAGGGCAGGTTCCTACCTTCAGATAGAATGAAACACCTCATGGTTAAAGAACAACATCCAGAATATGACATCAGGTTTGTCTTCAGCAACCCTAACGCCAAGTTATTAAAGGGTTCTAAAACAAGTTATGCAGACTGGTGTGAGAAACATGGCTTCCAGTACGCTAAGGAAACTATTCCTTTCTCATGGATCAAGGAGAAAAGGTCTTGACAATGCTGACTATAGAGGATAAACTAACAGTTCTGGCCGAAGACTTCGACACAGACTACGTGTTAGAAAACGCAGACATTACGAAGTATCATGTGTTCAAGCTACTTCACGAAGAGGGTCTACTGAAACTTGATGACTTCATCGATACAAGTAACGAAGAAGAAGAGATAGAAAGTTGGGAAGAATGATTAACGAAACAGACTTAGAAGCATGGGAATACTACAGCGAACCCTTCATTAGTATGAACGAATACTCACAGATGGCATCGAAGACAGCTATCTATAAACAGGAACATGCTATCATCTACCCTGCACTGGGTCTTGCAGCAGAAGCTGGTGAGGTAGCTAACAAGGTAAAGAAGATCATGCGTGATGGTGTCTTCAATCGTGAAGCTATCGCTGATGAAGTTGGTGATTGTCTGTGGTACATTGCCGCATTGTGTCGTGACTTGAATGTTGATATGCAGGACGTTGCTATAAAGAACCTAAAGAAACTACGTGATCGCCAACGTCGAGGTAAGATCGCAGGAGAGGGAGATAAAAGATGAACAACTATTTACCAACAGACTACCAGTCTTTCATTCACACATCACGTTACGCACGTTACGTTGATGGTAAGGGACGTGAGTCTTGGTCAGAGACTGTTGGACGCTACATGGATAATGTGGTACGTCCTGTGTTAGGGGATGACAGCTACGTCAACCAACTAGAGCAAGCTATCCTGAACTTAGAAGTCA
>Ga0208767_1003668_pt1 | contig 11074 bp, 14 predicted proteins | sample VirMetDEL_Mar_21_FD_184514 | JGI IMG/M metagenome (GOLD analysis project Ga0208767, IMG submission 184514) | Aqueous microbial communities from the Delaware River and Bay under freshwater to marine salinity gradient to study organic matter... | ecosystem: Environmental > Aquatic > Marine >... | reverse complement strand
TAAATGCTGATGAAGTAAGTACCGTCAACTTTGATGATGTGCTTGAGACATCAGCAGATACACTGAGATACAATGTAGCAGGGGACAAGACATTCGTTAAATACGAAGGTGAGACCCCAAGCTTCTTGGTCGGCAAGCCTAGCTTTTCGCATTCAGAAATTTTAGAAATCCTGTCCAACGAAAACTGGACTGCTCCAATAGAGGAATTATAAGATCATGGCATCCATAGATACAATCGCAGACAGAAGCACCGGATCCGCAGTAGCGGGCAAGGCATACTTCGAAACAAGCACCAATAAATTTATCGTTTATAACGGCAGTTCCTGGGTCGAGATCGACAGCGATGGCACCGGAGCCGTTTTTAGCAACCAATACAGCGTAAGTTTGGACGGTACTAACGACTACTTGGAACTCGCATCAACTATTAATATTCCTGATGGGCCTAGAACTATATCCGCTTGGGTAAATTTCTCTGACGTGTCAGGTACTTTTAATACTATATTAGGTGCAACCGCAGGAAGTGGATACAGAGGTCTTCATTGGAGTCCGTCAAATGGATATATTTATTTTTACGGTGTAGATCAAACAGGACGGTATAAAAACTATACGGGAAGTATAACTACTAATACATGGTATCACCTTATGGTTGTAGATACCGATTCGGGTGCATCAGGAAATTTTAAGATTTATGTGAACGGAACAGATATAGGTATTCCAGCACCTTCTGCTAATACAACAGCACCCCTCGCTATGGAGTTTGATTTCATAGGAAAAGGCGGCTCCTCAAATAATTTTCCCGGACTTATTGACGAAGTAGCTATATGGAACTCAGATCAAAGTGCTAATCTTTCCGAAATAAGAGATACAAGTGGGGCTAACCCTGTACCGGGCAACCTTTCCCTTATGTCCAGCCAACCTCTGCATTGGTGGAGAATGGGTGAAAACGACAGCGGATCAACTGTAACAGACCAAGGAAGTGGTGGAGTAGATGCTAATTTTGCTAATGCAACTTCTTTTTCAACCACAGTACCTTCTTAATAATTATGAGCGATAGACAATATGTAATTCTAAATGCTGATGAAGTAAGTACCGTCAACTTTGATGATGTGCTTGAGACATCAGCAGATACACTGAGATACAATGTAGCAGGGGACAAGACATTCGTTAAATACGAAGGCGAGACCCCAAGCTTCTTGGTCGGCAAGCCTAGCTTTTCGCATTCAGAAATTTTAGAAATCCTGTCCAACGAAAACTGGACTGCTCCAATAGAGGAGTTATCTGCTGAATAAATGATCTTAAGGATTGAGGCCGCACTTTGTGAGCCTCCATCCTCAATATCCGCGTTCCGGGATACAACGCTTTACGCAACCGTATTCCGCCAGCTCGATGTTTTACTTGAATGCGAGGAGGGTACTAGATCCTCATATTGGCATTGGTTAAAGAAAAACGGGGCTCATGATTTTGTGCGGGATTTAATATTTCCCTACGAAGAAATCTATACACCAAAGCTTGGTACCCGAGATGCAAATATTAGAGTCGATCGATTAACCGCTGAGTCACTCCCTTTTGTGACAGAATCAATCCGAAGTCTTACAGAGGGGTGGTATTTATAACCACCCAGGATCCAGATCCGAGATGTACATATAATTTATTCGTATCAGTACCAAGAGCTAAAGAACCGACAGGGTCTGAATTTCTAGCGGATATTTTACTTTCGGTATCTATAATTTTTACAAGCCCGCGAATAGAATTTACCGCGGACCCGATAGAGCTTGCTAAATTACTCAAAGGACACCCCCAGACTATTCTCTACATCTGACGCCGAATATCTAATGACGCGCGCGTTTATTTCTTTCCTCCCCCATCCGTACTGTTTCGCCCAACGCCTAACAGTTCCGGCCGAAACATCCATACGTTGTCGGATCTGTCTTGGAGATAGGTACCGATTTTCTCTTACACCCATAACCGATTAGTAACGCTCATTTACGGTTGTTGCGACCGGTTGTAAAACCGGGCAACCGATTGAGAAACCTTTAGGAATGCCCGATTATTCACCTTACGGGAAGCACAGGCTTTTCGAGTTTAACCCAGATTAATCTAACCCAAAAATACATATAAAACTATGTCTAATATTCTATCACAAATCGGTAGTGCAGTAAAAACCAAGATCGACGGAGTTAATTCCGCAATCTCGGATGAAGAAGCAGCTCGTATAGCCGCTGACAGCACTCTTACCACCAACCTTGCAACCGAAGCATCAACCGCTAGAGCGGCTGAAGCAGCTAACGCAACCGCAATCAGCGACGAGGAAACTCGTGCAACTGCTGCTGAAGGCGTATTGACCTCCAATCTCAACACTGAGATTTCTGATCGTACCACCGCAGTTTCCAACGAAGCATCCGCTCGTGCATCTGCTGACACCACTCTTCAAAGCAACATTGACGCTGAAGCTACCACCGCTAGAGCTGCAGAAGCTGCTAACGCTACTGCTATCTCTGACGAAGAAACTGCTCGTATCGCTGCTGTTTCTTCCGAAGCTAGCACCCGTGCGTCCGCTGACACCGCTCTTCAAAGTGAAATCGACGCTGAAGAAACTCGCGCAATCGCTGCTGAAGGTGTTTTAACAACTAACCTCGCACAAGAAGTTACTGATCGCCAAGCTGCAGTTTCTGCTGAAGCTTCCACCCGTGCGGCTGCTGTTTCTAACCTTGATAGCACAAAAGCTAACCTTAGTGGTGCTTCCTTCACAGGAGACGTAAGCGGAACAAACCTTGTACTTACCGGTAACTTAACCGTTCAAGGTACCACCACAAGTCTTGAAACCGTTAACTCTCAAGTTAAAGACTCGATCATGCTTCTCAATGATGGAGCAGCAAGCAGTGCAAACAACGGAAACGATGTTGGGCTTATCATGGAGCGTGGATCCAGCGAAGACAATGTTGCATTGGTATTCGACGAAGGTGAAGACAAATTCGTCTGCTACAAAACCAGCGCATCTGCATCCTCCACTGACATATCCAGCGATGATTCAACCGCAGAGCTTATGGATATCAAAGTCAAAGATGTATTCATCGGAGCCGATAACCTCGGATCCCTCGCTGAGTTCACCAATGCATTGAATGCATAGTACGGCACGCCCCGTATATTGAAACTCTTAAGGGGCTGGAGGCAATTCCTTCAGCCCCTTTTTTTACTCTAGTGAAAATAATACTCCTGTCGGCACTCTTGATACTACTATCATCATCCTGTAGTTTTAAAAAGCTTTACCCGGTTGCCGGTGCAACTGTAGGTGGTGGAGTAGGGGCTTTGGTCGGAGGACCTGGGGGCGGTGCCCTCGGAGCATTTGCAGGAGCTGCAAGTGGGGAAGTTCTAAAGTCAGAAGAGGAAGTAAAAGAAGCCGTCGCAAAAGTTGAAGCTTTAACTACCGGGGATGTACAAAAGATGGTGGAGCTCGGTTTAAATGAACACAAGGGGTGGTTCCAGAAGACAATCGATGGTATTTATGATGTACTGATGCTCGGTGCTTTAGCCTCTGTTATGTACTTCATCTTTCAATTTTGGTACGGCAGACATTTCGTAAATAAAAAACTTAAAACAGATAACTTAAAATGAGTGATACGCCTATGATTGTTGGATTTGGTGGGACCGTAGCAACTGTTTCTTTGGGACAGTGGAGTGATATAATTGCAATCGTTTGCGGTATAGCAACGACTGCTTATATGATCACTAAACTTATTCAAACACTAAAGAAAAAAGACTGATGGCTAAAGACTTTAAACCCTGCGAAAACTGCGACCCTGCTCGCAAAAATCTTTGTGCTAAATTTGGAACTTGCTTAGGCAAAGACAAAACTAAAAAAGGCGACAAGAAACCTGTTCGTAAAGGTACTTACGGGTAATTTTATTTCTTCCAACCGGTTACATTACCGTAACCGATTGTATATCTTCGCGTTATGGAAACATCAATCGCGGAGGTTGAATCCCCGCAAGAAATAGGACAGGAACAGTTCAGCATTGAGAATGCGTCAACCGACGATCTTCGCAATGCTTTAGGTATAACGCAGGAGCCTCAAGCCCAGGAGCCAGAGCCCGTAGCCGAGGAGCAAATCCCGGAGACCCAAGCCGAGGAGCCGTTGCCGCAAGCCGAAAGCCAAGAGCCGGAGGTCGAGGCAGAGAGCCCAGAGGAAACAGAGGAGGAAAAGCTCGGAAAGCGGAGGATAAGACCTCGAAACGAGCTGGATCAGCAAGTCATCGATCTCTACAGATCGGAAGGATTTAGCGGATCATTTGCCGACGCATCTCGTGTAATATACGGACAAGAAACTGCTCCCACCCCTAATTCAAATCAAAATTTAACGGCCACACAGGATGAAGTCGAGGCGAACGAGCCCGACCCAATCGCAGGCATAGATCAACAGGCTGACGACATTCGCGCTACCATTCTTGAGCTTGAAGGAAAAGTTGAGAAAGCAGCGGAAGATCTTGAAACCACTGAAGCACTTAGGCTCCAGCGGGATATAATGAAACAAGAGCTTCAACTGCAAAACTTAACTCTCCGTAAACAGCAGATGGAGCAGGAAAGAGAGCAGCAAGTTTATCAAACCCATCGCAGCAAAGCGATGGAAAGCCGAGACAGAGTTTACGATCGTTATCCCGCTCTATCCGACAAGCAGTCAGTTTATCGGAAACAGTTTGATGACTATGTCGCGAACGCTCAATCGGACCCCGACTACGCAGCAGTTTTCAATTCGCCAAAATGGCCTGAATTACTTGCCAACGAATTTGCATCTTTAGTGCCCGCTCCGCAGGAAGCACAACAGCCACAGGCCGTTGCTCCTCAGGCGCAGGCTCCACAGATGGGAACTCAGGCAAAGGTCTTGACGACGGGAACTGCAGCACAACCTGTAAACACTCCCGTGACTCGCGAAGGTTTACTCCAGCAGGTTCCGACTATGAGCAATGAAGATTTATACGCATTGCTCGGGAATCCTGGCGGAGCCCAGCCTTTAAGATAAGCGGGGAAATCTAAAACCCTATAATTACTTAATACAATGGCTGAAAAAATTATACCAGCAAACCCAAATCCAATTGCCGCAGCACAAGCCGCTGGTAATGTGGATCTCGTATCAAACACAACTTCCTATCAAGGCCTTCTTGATGGTCCTAACTCCGATTTGCGTTCACGCCTCTGGTCTGAGCTCGTATCTCGCGACGCTCGGGAAAAAAACGTATTCGCAAAGTTCATCGGCGGAGAAGGAAGCGGTAAACCAATCACTGAAAAACGCGATCTTAGCGCAGGCGGATCAGACAAAGTAACATTCACTACTGTTGCTCCAATTCGTGGGCAAGGTGTACGCGGGGAAGCTATCCTCAAGAACGCTACCGACACCCTCGATTTCGGAACCTTCAGCATCGAAGTTGACCTTGTTCGTCACGCTGTGTCTTGGACCCAAGTTCTTAAGCTTATGCGTTTCACCGGTAAAACCATCGATCAGCTTTCTGCTGAGGTTATGTCCGAGTGGATGTCACGCACCGAGCAAGACCAAATCCAATACTCCCTTCGTCAAATCTGCTTGAACACAGGCGGAAACTTGATCAGCGGATACGGAACCGGCGCAAATGGCGACCTTAAATATGTTGACGGCTTAAGCACCGACATCATCCAGGAAGCTAAACAAGCTCTTATCGCTAATGGCGGTGAGCCTATGAGCACTGGTGGTGACATCAACCAAGAAATCCCTGGTTACTTGTTCTTCGCTCCTGACGCTTGCTTACGCCCTCTCCGTTCTGACCCCGACTACTTAGAAGCAATCACTCAAGCTGACGCTAGAAGCGACAACAATAAGTTGTACAACGGTTCATACGCTAAGTGGGACAACAACATCATCGCTAATCACAACGTTCTTATCGACACAGCTCGTGGACGCCAAGGTTCTCCATTACTTCCTACCTTTTATGCTTACTCAGCAATCGCTGACGCAAGCGCATTAATTGGTGACACCAATGGCGATTTCATGGCTAACTTCCGCGGAGCATTCATCGACATCCCTGGTGGTGGCGGTGTTGACCTCGTTGAAGAAGCTGGAGCTACCTACTTTATCTTAGGTATCGATACCGACGGAACCGTTGCGCTTTACTCTTACGATGCTGCTGCGGCTGCTACTGCTGGAGATTTCTCCAACATAAGCGGTGGTGCTTTAGCTCGTGTTTTAAACGCAGACACCGGTTTTGATGTTGCTAATATGGCAAACCTTAAAGCTGACGGATCAAACTCATTCTCCGCTGGCGCATTGTTCGTACAAGCCAACGCTCTTGGTACTCCTATCGGATACGCATTGGCGATGGGTAAAGACGCGATGTACTACGCAAAAGGAAAAATTTACGGTGAGCAAATCTTCCATTACGACGATTTCGCTAACTCCGGAAACGAAGCACACCTCTCCGCGGTCGGCGTTCAGTCGGTTTACGGAATGGGAGCTCGCAAGGACACCCGTGGCCGCGTTCCTTCCGTTCAACTTGTTGAAGTTGTTCGTCAGGTTCCTGGTCTTTCCATTACTCAAGCGTAAGCTTAATGGCATTTCCCCTGCCCACAAATCCCTAAAACTGGCCTCTCCCCGGCAATGCTGGGGGGAGGCTTTTTATATATCATGAAAATCATAATTATTGGAAAGAGAGATCAGATGGGAACTACTCCCGCTATTCGTGTTAAAGGTATGTCTCAAGTGAGGTATCAGTTCTTATGGGACAAAGAAATTAGGCATTACGCTTACGAGCCTAAGAATCAGAAAGAAGTGGATGACATTTTTAGAACGCAGGGGAAGCTTTATAAGTCGATGTTTTTCTCCGTATGGCTCCCAGAGCCAGAGCCAATGCAAAAGCCCGAGGCTCAGGTTAGTGCAGGATCGAAATCAAGGCCCACTTCCAAGGCCAAGAAAAAGCAACCGGTAGAAAAAGAAGTCGTATCCGCATAAAATCGCTTAATGGCTGCGATTACATATTTAGCATTGCGGGATCAGCTCGCTTCCATGCTTGGGGCGGACTCTCTCGCAGACCTCCCTCCTGTAGATCAGGACAGAGTTGGTATATTTGTAAACCAGGCATATCGGGAGTGCTACTCACCTATTGATGGTAAAAGGCCTATGTGGGCCCAGAAAGGCTTTACACTAGACTTTTTAGCAGACCAAGCGGGAGCAGATCTATCCCCAGATGTTGTGTCCGTTGACAAAATACCTGAGCTTGTGGGTGAAGGCCCTTTGTCACCAATGACCGGGCCGGAAGCGGAAATTAAAGCGAGATCTATATTCGCTTACGATTTTCGCGCTCCTTCCGGAAGAGGTCTAAATTTCCCACACTACAAGGACAACGAACCGGAAAAAGGGAGACCGATCTGGTATTATCTAGACAATCGTGATCAGGGAGCTGATACGAAAGTAATACCCCGCTTCTATCTCTACCCTGTGCCAGATAAAGCGTATCAGGTAGAACTGTATGCGAATGTTGTTCCTTCCGATCTCGTCGCTGATGCTGATGAGCCCAGACTACCTGCTGATTTAGTCTGGGATATTTTATTCCCGATTGCACAGGTAAAGCTTTTGGCTGACCCGAGATATAACGGTGCAAACCGTGAGCTCCTTGTTCGGAATGCGGAGGAAGCTAGAAAAAGATTGAGAACATTAATCAGCCCGCAAAAACACAAAGGCTCTCTTAGATTGACCAAGAGACCAGGGTTCTAAGCCAATGGCCAAAGACCTGACAATTCGGGAGTTGAACCGTCCGCAAATCTCGCAGGACAACCAACTCGGATTCCAGAAGATTGTACGTAAGTATGTGGTCGAAGGCGATCGCGTAAATCAGGCAGAGCTAAACTCCCAGGCCGACCCTTTATTCTTACCTGTCGGTACCACCGATACAGAATACACCGACCATTACTTAGTTAATCAGCAAATAGCCCCGGCGACCGGAGATATGGACCGAGCTTATTTGACGAGAGAGTTTATACAGCTTCGGATTAATTTCTTTTCGGAGTCCACCAATGAGTCTAACGACTTAATTCGGGTTAACCGAAAATACGCAGTCCTCCGTTCCGATAACGCAGTTCATGGATACGGGTCTAACTGGGAAAAGCACCCAAATAATACAAACAGTGCTTCCTACATATCTTCGTACACCCCGTGGGATTACCCGCCCGCAAAAGTATCTGCACCTGGAAGAGTTATATACAATTACGCAAACAGTTCGGGGTTTACTGATACACCACAGGTTTTAATAAATGGTGCGGTTCAATCTTTAAATGATTATTTAGTCACCGATGTTGGAACTTCCGGTATGGGTAGTTGGCTGCCGGGCCGTGCTTCCGTTTCTCAGTATATGCCAGGGTTGGACATATGGGATGTTGAGTGGATTACACACGCAACTCCATATTGGACATTAGGAACCGCCAAAGGGGGAGGTTCAAAATCTATTCCTATAACTGTTGTAGATTTTGACGAGCACGGGATGAAACTTGAGCAGTATGGGAGGTCTTCGCAGACCCAATATCTGACCGTAGCCCGAACAAATGTGTTTTTTTATGTGGGTGATGACATCCCTACATCTCTCGGAAATATAACTGGCGGTGTTGATAGCTCATTTTCTACCTCCCAAGTCCATGTAGATTTTACGATGCTTACTAACGAGGGTAGGGCGATTTCGTATAAAAAAGACTTTAAGAACGCGGTCTATAAATGGTACTCTTCCAATATCCAAAACGGTAATATGGTGTTCCCTAATTACGACCCTAATCTCGACCCTCACGAAGTTGGAACCCGAAGAGATAACGAAATTATTTTCGACAAAACCCCCAGCAATGGATGGAGTACCGGAACAGGTTCGGGAGCCCCAAAATTTCAAGGTCAACCTATCCTTAGAATCGGTGGCCGCATAAGCTGGACAAAATCCAGTGTGGTAGGGCGTACATTAGGAGATTCATCTCAATATTTCGGTTCGGTTGGTACCAAAATAACACCGCTATTCTCCCACAGGGGGACAAAAATCTGGAAAATTGAAATCACCTATATCGGATGAATGAGGATTTCGAGGACAAGATAGACTCCAACGAGTCGAGCATACAAAGCTTAAAAGCTGAGATAGAAGACATTCTAAACAACCTTGGCGATTTAGAAAATCAATTAACTGACTTAGGGGCGGAACCTGTAATAGCTGAAGGTGTGCAGGGCAAGTTTGCAATTCACTGGATCGACCCTGCTATTGAAGCGGAGACCGACTGTGCAGATATAAAAACCGTGCAGCAAGCACAGAGAGTGTTTTCTGAAGCTGCCATATACCGTGATAAATTTGGTACTACCCGTCGTATGATTCAACACGGGGATGTACTTGTTTTAATGTGCAAAAACCCAGGTAAAGATGCAGAAACTACTGAAATTTATGATGACAGCGCGAGCTCCTGCTATTTTATCGGTATGTGCGTTGAAAACGACGACTCTATTCAACTAAGCCCTGAAGATGAAGACCCTGTACTCGCTCATACTGAAGACGCCAGGTCTGAAGATCTATATCAAGCGAGGAATAAAAGACATTTCATAGCATGGCAGACTTGCGGCGGGGGTGATAATTTCGCATTTAAAGAACCGGAATTTCAAAGCGGTACTTTTTGTTTAAACGGATCTCAAGCTACAGGCATCAAACTGAAATTTGAAGATCGTGAGGGGGGAGACCCATACTTACAGCAGACGGCTTTTGTGCCGCTACTCCCTCAAAGCATCGACTGTCCGGAGACAGGGGATATCGATTATATTTCCGACATAACTTCGGAAACGATTGCAGGAAGTGCGGGTGAAGCCGACACCGTTGTTTTAAGTAAAACGGTCAGAACTCTAAGGTTTTCAGGGGGTGTTCTTATCGACGATGTAGAAAATACCGCGGCTAGCGGAGTTATAACTAACCTTAACGGTTCTGGTTTTCAAAACTTTAAAGAAATAGAAATATGCGAAAACGGATCTGCTACCACTATTTTCGTACCATATTTTACCGACAACCCTAACCCTTAGCCGTGGCTAAGTTAATTCACACCGCTGTAAAACAACAGTTGGATCCTAATGAGGGACCAAGTGAGTGGGCGACAGTATCACTACCTGTTTACGAGTCCTGCTTTGATGCTAACGGTTTTGGGGATTGGTCTTTCGTAGGGGCTATAGGCCCTACAACATTTACCTCATCCAAAATAGGTGCTTCTGCTAGTATAACTTTGCTGGATGTGGGAAATGGAACTAACGCTCTTCAACGAGCTGATATATTCATAGCTAACCCTGGATGTACACCCGCTGAATACGAATTAGACATTTCCGGAGTTATTGAAACGTACAATGTCGGGTTTGAAGAACTGTCGGTTGGGGTGGACGGGGTTTTTCTCGATCTTGCAGGCACCACCCTCTCTCACGCCAATGGGGTTGACACATTTGTTTACCCTGCCGGATCTTTCGAAATTACCTCTCAGTTTGGCGACCAAGACAGTAACGATCTCGGCTCTACGGTTTTGGTCCCTACAAAAAGTATAATATTAGAAGGCCCGTGTTTTACTCAAATTACTTTTTGGTCCAGTACCGTGGACGCACAGCACAACACCACTACTTTAGGAAATGTGAAATATGAAATCGAGATAACCAAAATATGAGCGATAAAGAAAAATCTAAAGGTCTCGGCGATACCGTAAAAAAGGTAACTGAAGCCCTTAAAATAAAGCAATGTTCAGCGTGTAAACGCAGACAGGAAAAGCTCAACCGATTGTTTCCGTACAAACAAAAGCGTACAACTAAAGAGTGAGGTTTTTCCGGATACCATCCTTCACCGGGATCGAGTCGCATCGCGATGACGCCGATCGCGGGTCTCTTCGTTCAATCGAAGGTTGCTTGCCACATGGGCCGGGTGGCGTGCGCTCTGCTCCCGTGTGGGAAGAGGTAGGTGAGGTCGATATGTATTCTGAGACAGAGTATAATATGGTCTCAGCCGCTGATGACGGGAATGGAAACTCTCTATTGTTCGTATCCCGCCTTGGGCAGGTCACAGACATTGCCATACTA
>Ga0208767_1003665_pt1 | contig 11080 bp, 6 predicted proteins | sample VirMetDEL_Mar_21_FD_184514 | JGI IMG/M metagenome (GOLD analysis project Ga0208767, IMG submission 184514) | Aqueous microbial communities from the Delaware River and Bay under freshwater to marine salinity gradient to study organic matter... | ecosystem: Environmental > Aquatic > Marine >... | reverse complement strand
CTAGTATTGTTGTAAATAACATAACAGCATCAGGAGACATAAGTTCAAGTGGTGATTTATATTCTACACATGTATTTATTCCACAAGGTATAACTACTGCAGATGCTGGGTTAATTTTTGGAGATACTATTGCAGGAAATTCAGGATACATCGCCGATAATGATGGAGTGCTCGTTATTGGATATAATGATAGTGATAAACTCAGTATTAGTGATACTAATGAAGCTTTATTATTAGGAGGAAATACTCGAATAACAGGACATATTACAGCTTCGAAAAATGTAAATATTAATGGTGATCTTATAGTTGGTGGTAATATAACTGCAAACCAATATATAGTTTCATCTTCTGTTACTTATATGACCCAATCATTTAGTAGTGGCTCTACAATTTTTGGTGATACACAAGATGACACCCACCAGTTTACTGGTAGTGTTGATATAACGGGTTCATTATCAATCCCTGGATTTGTAGATGTTTCTGCATCATTAGCAAGTAAAGGAAATGTAAATACCACAGGTACTCCATCAGATAACCAAATTGCTGTATTTACAAATTCTAATACAATTGAGGGAAGTAGTATCTTTACTTATGATGGAGCTCAACTTTTAGCAGAAGGAGGTGCTATTTTTAACACAGCAAATGATGATCAAGCTTTCCAAATTAAAGGAAGTAGCGACGATAACTTATTACAAGTTAACCCACAGTCTGGAGATAAAGTAGGTATTGGTACTGCTACTCCTTCTGAAAAATTAACTGTTGAAGGTAATATAAGTGCTTCTGGGATTACAACTACAGGATACCTTACAGCCTCAGGTATAAACTACCCAATAGCAGATGGTGAATTAGGTGATGTATTTACAACTGATGGTTTAGGTAATATATCAATTGACAAACCAAGAATCTATATTCAAGTAAAAAGCAAATGGCCTTCAACATTATCTAAAGGTACCCCGGTTTATGTTTCAGAAAGTGTAGGTAATTTAGCACTTGTAAAACCTGCTTCTGCCTCTGATGCTTCTACAATGCCCGCAATTGGTGTTTTAGGAAGTGATTTTAATTTTGATGATGAAGGAGTTGCAATTGTTACTGGCTTTATTAATGGTGTCAATACTTCTCAATTTAATGAAGGTGATGTTGTTTATGTAGGAGCAGATGGCTTATATACAAATATTAAACCAACAGGATCAAACCTAATCCAAAACTTAGGTATTGTAGAAAAAGTAGATGAAACCAATGGCTCAGGTTTTGTATATGGTTCCGGTAGAGCAAACGATGTACCTAATATTCCAGCAGGATATGCTTGGGTAGGTAATAGTGATGGTGTTGCAACTGCAGTTCCAACTTCTTCATTTGCCGGAGTAGGTGATAATTTAGGTAACCACATAGCCACCCAAGATTTAGATATGGCAGGATTTAACATTTCTGCTAGTTTAAATATAACAGCTTCAGGTAACATAAGTGCTAGTGGATATGTTAGTGCTGATCATTTAATTTTAAATCCTAACACTACAACTACAGGTTCTAATGATACAGAAACTCAAATTGATATTTCGTTAGGTGACGAAGAATATAAAAGAGGAGTAATCAAAAGAGTATTTGATTTTAGAGAAAATTTAGCATCTGCTGATGATGTAAATATTAATAATCAAGTAATTGCTGATATAGGAGAATTTAAAAAAGGAACACTCGATGTTACTATTGAACTTAATGGATATCGTCCTGATAGTGAATCTTTTAATACTGACACTGCAAGTTTAAATCAAAATATTAAAATCCACACAGTTCCTACTACAACTTTTCAAGGTAGTGCTGTAGATGTTTTATTAGAAGAGGGGGCTGCTTTTGCTCCTTTTGTATCTCTTTTAGATATAAGTACTACAATCGGAACCTTCCCCAACCAATTTATATTATATAATTCTTTACTAAAAATAGATAATGAACAAATCAAATTTAATGTAAGTAATATAAATAATGCTAATATACTACTTAGTAGTTCTCTAGCTATAATTTATATAGATTATCAACTTTATAAATAATATCAGTAATGCCTAATTATACTTTATATCCAGATATTTATTTTTATAGTTCAAGCGGGATATTTTTCAACCCTACTGCTACCTCCATAGATAGTGGTTCTGGATATAAATTTGAAGCATTTGATAATGGAACTTTAAACATATACAAGAAAAATTCAGGATCCGTTAGACCTGAGTATTTACTCAATATTAGTAGTTCTAATAATGAACCCCGTATTGGTTTTGGTTTTGAACCCACTCAAAAGTTCGAAAAAACTTTTGAAATCAAGTCATCAAAAGATTCACAATTTGGCACTGAATTTGTTTTAAAAAGTAGCCGTACAACCAAAGGAGGAGAAATTGGCGATTACGCAGGTATAATTGATTTTGTTATTGATAGTGGTAGTTACAATAAAGTTAATATATCAGGATCGATAGCTGATATAAAAGCAGAAGTAACAAATATTACTGAAGTAGGAGCTACTGGTGATATAGTATTAAGTGCTGCACCTAATCCTAAATTACCGCCCCAAGAAGCTTTGAGAATTGGAGGTGTAAATTCAAACTTTAGCTCTTCTTTAAGAGTTATGGGTAGTAATCTTACTGTTGATTATAATTTAATTAGTGATGGTACTGCCCGGTTAAATGGTAATACTATAGCAACATTAATCACAGCAAGTGGTGATATTAGTTCAAGTGGCAATGTTCATGGTGCTAATTTAATTGGTGATGTTATAGGAACAACATTTTTCCCTGCAGGGGATACTCCCGAAACTAATGAAGTTACTTTTTATCATTCATTAACTGTAGATGATTATTTAGGTAACCCTATAGTACAAGAAACTTCCTCAGCAGATTTTAAATTCTTTAGAGCTGGAGAAAGCGGATATGCTAATTCAGCTTTAGAATTAACAGGCTCATTATTAGTTAATGGAAATACCGTTATGAACGGATCCTTAACAATCACAGGTTCCCAGTTAATAACCGACGATATTACTTCAGATGGCACAATCCGCGCAAGGGTAAAGTCCTTCGATATACCCCACCCTACTCGCAAAGGTAAGCGCTTAGTTTATGGTGCACTCGAGGGACCTGAACATGGTATTTATTGCCGTGGAGAATCAAAAGAATTAAAAGTTCTCCTTCCACCTGAATGGAGAGCAATGGTAGATAAAAAAGGAATAACTGTCCAAATTACTCCAATAGGAGAATGGCAGCCCTTATACTTTAAAAAATTACACAGTAATTGGTTATATTTTGGATGTGGTGATAATAGAGAAAAAGTCCACTTCTATTGGGAAATTAAAGGTGAAAGAACAGATGTTCCTTCATTAGAAACAGTCCAATAAAATATTTATAACCAGTGCCAGTATACAATAGAGATATAATCATAACCCCAGCTAGTGGATCCATAATATTTAGTGGATCTTCTGGGGCTACTTTTTCTGAACTTACAGTCGATGATAATGCTAATATTGATTTAAGTTTAAAAGCCGGCAGTACTTTTACAGTTACTGGTTCTATGAATGTATCTTCGTCTGCAGCAGTTACTTTAAATGTTTCTGGTACTTTATCAACAGATGACTTTATTTTAAGAGGAACATTGGATTTAGGAACTTTTTAATATGTATATTTGATATCAACAAAACGCGTTAAACAACACATAAGATATGGCACAAACAATAAAAATTAAAAGAGGTGGATTTAGTGGATTAGGATCCCTATCTCTTACCGCTGGTGAAATGGCCCTCGTAACGGGGTCAATTCCTAATATTGATTCTCTTAATAGATTTATTACCATAAATGATGGTACCAATACTTTACTCCCTGTTGGGGCAGTTTTAACGGGATCAACTGACCCTAACATTAATTCTTACTCAGAACTAAATGGTGCATTATTCTATAATAGTACAAATAAACAGTTTATAAGATTAGATTCAGCAGGTAACCAAAACTTAGATATCGCTGCAACAGTTGAAAATGCTTTAACTGCAGGAGATGGAATATTTTATGATGGATCAACTGGGGGTACCTTCGATGGTTCTACAGCTCTTACTATAAGCGTTGATTCAGGATCAATCGCAATTAATGATTTAAATACAACCACAGCTTTAAGTGTTGCTAACGGTGGTACCGGTCTTGATGAAATAGCTGATAATAGTGTTTTAGTATCAACTGCAGCTGATACTTTATCCGTAGTTTCTTTAGCCACTAATGGTGCTTTATTAGTTGGTGGTACTACTACTGGACCCGCAGCAGTTGCACCTGCTACTTTAGAAGGTGATGGTATAACAGCAACAGGTACTGATGGTTCATTAGTTTTAAGTGTTCAAAATCTTAATGATACAATTACTGTAGCCGCAGGTGGTATTAGTGTTAACACAGGTTCAATTTCCAGTGGTGGTACTAATTTAGTTAACGCAGATGTAATTAACTCATTATCTGCCTCTATTGCAACTGATATCACAAATAACACAGGTAATGTTGAAGGTGTAGCTGGTCAAGTTGCTTACTTTGATGGCACTAATTCAGTATCAGGTTCTGGTGGGTTTACTTTTTCTGATGACGTATTAACAGTTGGGGGTTCTACATTCGGTGCAAACGTTACTATTACTGGTGACTTAACAGTTAGTGGTACTACTACAACAGTTAATTCTACTCAAGTAGATATTGGAGATAGAATTATTACTTTAAATTCACTTAGCAACACAGGTGATGGTGGTATTTACGTAAATGATAACTCAACAGCACAAACCGGCTCATTACTTTGGGATTCGTCTGAAGATTATTGGATAGCAGGTCTTAAAGATTCAGAAAAACGCGTTGTAACCTTCAATGATAATAGTGGTGGAACTGACACAGCTATCCAAAGATTAAATGGTGATAGTGATTTAGTTGATAGTACAATCACAGATGACGGTGATGATGTTTCAATTGATGCTAACGTTGCAATTACTGCAGGCCATACACTTACTGCACCAAATGCTGTTACATTTAGTGGTTTAACAATTACAGATTCAGCTGCCGTTACAGACGAAGTATTATTTGTTCAAACTGATGGAACTGTTGGTCAAATAGATGCAACCGCAACCACAGATGTAATGAATGGAATACTTGGTTATACTGATGGTTTATTAACCTTTAGTACTGTAATCGACGGAGGTACATTCTAAAAGAAATATATATACTTTTTGTAGAGAGTCTTGGTTTTCCAAGACTCTTTGCTATTTATATATGCAGTACATACTGTATCATTTTTAAAATAGACCATATATATGGCGCAGACTATTAAATTAAGACGCAGTGGTGTCGAAGGATCAGTCCCTACCACAGCTCAATTAGCTTTAGGAGAAGTTGCAATTAACACTTTTGATGGAAGAGCATTTATCCATAAAAGTGGAAGTGGGCCAGGAGCACCCCCAGAAAGTATAGAACATTTAATTACTACTAACTCAGAAACTACAGGTAGTATAAATTTAATAGGTAATATTACTGCGTCAGGAGATATTAGTGCAAGTGGTAATTTATACGCAGGTTTAACAGAAAATTCTAGTAACTACAATACAGTTGTTTATAACACTTCTACAGGCCAATTTTTCTATACAGGTTCATATGGAGGTAATGATAATTTAGGGAACCATACAGCTACCCAAAATTTAAATATGGGGGGCAATGATATTACTAATGTTGGTAATGTAGATGGGGTCAATATATCTATTTTAAATAGTAGTGTAAGCACTCTAAATACTTTAGTATCCAATAATATTACAAATATTACAGAGTTAGTTACATCAGCAAGTTTAGCTTTAGTAACTGCCTCTGCAGTAGATAATGTAATTACTTTTGAAAAAGGAGATGGCACAACATTTCCTGTTACTATAGACACAGGTTCAGGTTTAACAGTTGGTGGTCAACCAGGTGCTATACAATATAGTGATGGAGCAGGAAACTTAGATTATAACAATTTCTTTAAATGGGATGATACTAACGGATTAGATATCGGAACTGCATTTAAAGTTAATTTAATAGACCAATCAAATAACCCTATTGAACAGCCTATTGCTCTTGTTACAGGATTTAAAAATACTTTTCAATTAAGTAAAGCAACACAAAAAGGTATTTATGCTAGTTTTGATCGACTTTCTAGTCATTTTATGTTACACCCACATCATCAATTAAATAATGCACTTGCACCTAATACTACTGATTCTATAATAGAAGATAATCTTATAGCTAGCTCTAGATTTCATGTTATCGATCGATATCCTAAAGCCCACGTTGCTAAAATAATCAATTTAAGTGATTCTGCGATTTACGGTAAAGAAAATCTGTTATTAGGAACTAGGCATGATGCAGAGACTTTATCAGGAGCACAAGATGTCCCTTACCATAAATTTATTGATTTTCATATTAAATGTGGAGTCCATCATGGGATATCTATTGCAGGTATATATTATGATCCTACTGACGCTTTAGGAGGTGGTGATGCTTCTGCAAGCACAGTTAAATATCAAGGTATATTAGTAAATCCTTCTGATAAAAAACTTAAAAAACATATCACTGATACTAAAAAAGGTATAGATGATATAATGTCTATGAAAGTTAAAGACTATAGATGGAAAGGTAATCCTAGAACTTCTACTAAATCTACAGGCCTTATAGCTCAAGAATTACAAGAAACCCATCCTGAGTTAATTTCTAATTTAGATAATACTTTAAACGTTAATTACACAGGAATAATTCCAATGTTAATTAAAGCCATTCAAGATCAACAAAAACAAATTGATGATCTAAAAAAACAATTAGAAAATAAATAAAAAATGAGATTCGTAAGTACATCTTTTCAACAATCATCTTCATTTTATGCAAGAACAAGTGGGTCTGAGTCTGGTAGTCTCATTTCTAGTTCATTTTTTATAGCTACAAAAACCGATTTAGGAGGTTTTGATGGTGATTTTACAGATGGTAAAGTAACATTTACAGTCCCTTCCCAATCTGCCGGAGGATCTGCAGATGTAAAAGTATTAATTATAAGTGCTTCAGGAAATAACCCACGAGTTGGTATAGGTGTTGATAGGCCCCTTAAAGCATTTGACTTTAAAGAAGTTAGTGATACCAATAGAGGTGGTGAAATATTAATTAGGGGTTCTAGAACAACAAAAGGTGCTGAACCAAACGATGAAGTAGGAAGAATCAACTTTATAATTGATAGTAGTAGTTACGCTAAAGTCGAAACCTCAGGTTCAGCAGCAGAAATTATAGCTTTTGCAGATGAAGTAGATGAATCTGGTATTCTAGGTAGTTTATCATTTAGAGTTTCAGCTCAAAAGAACGAGGATTCTATTGAAAGAATTAGAATTACTCCTAATGGAACTAAAGTTACAGGTTCACTTACAGTATCAAGTTTAAACCCCTTATTTCCTTCATTTACTAATATTGGTAGAACTTTATTTTCAGGTTCAGTTGATATAACAAGTTCTTTAGAAGTAGATGGTACTTCAACCTTTAATGGTATTACAACTCATAATAACGATGTTGTTATATCTAATGGTCTTTTAGACGTTAATGATGATGGAGTTAAAATTAGAGGTAATGCAGGTCTTGCCATTGGTAGTATCATTATTCCTGGTGAGGGACAATTAAGAGTAAATGATTTTAGTATGCTTTTGGGGGGTGTCCACGTAGGTGGAATCTCAGACCCTGGCACCGATAATTTATTAGTAGATGGGACCACTACATTAGTAGGTACTACTATAATAAGCGGATCTACTTTAAATGTCCCTAATTTAACTGCTGGAGCCGCTGGTAACTATGATAAACTCTTAATAGTAGATTCATCAGGACAAGTTAGAACATTAGCTGATAGTTTAGTTCCCTTTATTAAAGTATTTGATGGCGAAGTACCTACAAACCAAACATTAGTCATGTTTAGTGGCAGTAGTGGTAATATTGCTAATGCTACTGGTATAATCTATAATCCAGCATTTGGTTGGAGTTTTAGTGGTGTAGGTTCAGTATATGATATTGCTGTTGATGATATCATAGTACTCAATAGTTTAACAGGTGTAGATGGTACATTTACAGGAGATCTATCAGCAGATAATGGTTCATTCTCAGGAGACCTTACAGTTGATGGTAATATAACTGCAAATCAATATATAGTTTCTTCTTCAGTCACTTACATGACGCAGTCATTCTCTAGTGGTTCGACAATTTTTGGAGATACATTAGACGATACCCACCAATTCACAGGTAGTGTTGATATAACGGGTTCGTTAACTGTAGATGGAATAACATATCCTACTACAGACGGTGACAATGGCGACGTATTAATAACAGACGGCGCTGGTAATTTATCATTTACTAGAACAACAGTATATGCTAACGTAAAAAATGTTCACGGTAGTGAATTAGTAAAAGGTATGCCTGTTCACGTTACTGGTTCTGTGGGTAACACTAGTGAAGTTGTAGCAGCATCCGCTTCAAATGCGGCTACAATGCCTGCTCACTTTATCCTAAATGAAACATTAGCAGATGATGCTGAAGGATTAGCAATTGCTGTTGGATATATTAATGGAGTTAATACTGGTGATTTTGATGAGGGTGATACTGTTTATGTAGCAGCGGATGGTGGTTATACAAATGTTAAACCCACAGGATCAGCTTTAATTCAAAACTTAGGTATAGTAGACAAAGTAGACGCTTCAAATGGATCTGGCTTTATTTTAGGCGCTGGTAGATCAAATGATGTGCCTAACTTACCTGTAGGTAAGATATGGGTAGGTTCTTCAACATATTCAGTTACTTCATCTGTTATACACTTAGATGAATCTAACAATAGATTAGGGATTAATACTGATAATCCAACATATCAACTTCATGTATCAAGTAGTACTGCTGCTTTAGGGGTATACGAAAGAGCAGGAGGAGCTGCTTTATATTTAGAAGGCCAAGAAACCCGAGGTGTAATGGGTACTGTAGGCTCTCATCCCTTATTAATTGCATATAATAGTGGTGAAGTAGCAAGATTTACAGGCACTTCATTCCTTGTAACAGGTTCTTTAGATGTTAGTACTTCCATAACAGCCTCAGGTAATATAAGTGCAAGTGGAGAAATTGAAACTAATACAATATCTACAATAACAACAGTTATCGCTTCTGATTCAGCAACCAACGTAGATACATTCGCTAGTTCGTCGTATAACGGCGCTATATACGACTATATCTTGAAGGACACCGGAGTCGGTGCTCGCGCAGGTCAATTCATGGTAGCGCACGATAATGGCTTAATTACATTTACAGATAACTCTACAAAACACCTAAGTGACTCAACCGCTCCCGAAATTTCTGCCCAAATTAATGGGGTTAACGTTGAAGTTCAAGTTACAAACGGAAACGGATACACATTTAAATCATTTGTTAAAAAATTATAAAACATGCATTCAGATTTTGATCATAGACATTACGTAATATTCGATACTAGCGAAACAGGCAGTATTGATTTTACTCAAGTATTAGAAACTTCAATTGAAACCCTTAGATTAAATTTAAGTGGTTCTCAAACATTTGTAAAATACAATGGAGACACAATGCCTTCATCAGTATCAAGTTTAACAACTAAGGAAGGACCATATTCACACGATGAAATATTAAACATATTAACAGGCAGTGAGTGGACTGATCCAAATGCTGAAATATAATGGGTGGATTTACAGGAGCACCTCCTATAGCAACAACAGGACTAGTATTTGCGGTAGATGCCGCAAATTTAAGATCTCATGCTAGATCTGGAGCTACGTGGACTGATCTTGTAAAATCTAGAGCTGGTTCTAAATCAGGCACTTATTCTTTTCAAAAAGGCAACTCTAGAAAAGTTCGTTTTACTGATGGTTATGCTAGTTTTTCTGATAACGCCGATTATGATATAACGTCAGACTTTACTCTTAATGTATGGTTTAAATCAACAGGAACACATGGGGAGTATCCCGGTATTTTTTGTAAAGACGATAATTATTTTGGCAATTGGGGGTTATTTGGTGATAGCAATGGTTATTATGTAAGATTTGGCTTTTCAGATTACCCTTCAGGAAATTTTGAAATAAACTATTCAGGATCATATGATTTATTAAACACAGATGACTGGTTTAATTACCAGGGAGTTTATAACCAATCAGAAACTCGACTTACATTATATAGAAATGGAGTTAAAGTATCTGAAAATACAAATATAACAGGTACTCCTCCTACTAATAATAACCCTATAAAAATTGGTAACAGAAATGCCGATGATTACCAATTTGTAGGCGATATAGCGATATGCCAGCTATATAACACAGCATTAACAGAAGAACAAGTAAAACAAAATTACGAAAATCTTAAACGTAGATTTATAAGACCTCAAGTTCCCGTTGTAGCAGCCGCTGGCTCACCTGCGCCTTCATATTCTGTTCCCTCTGGATATACATTATTCTTAGATATAAATGATAGTGATAGCTATGGTGGAACAGGAACTACTATATCAGATTTAAGTGTTAGTGGTAATGACCTTACATTAGTTAATAGTCCGACATACACAGCGACCACACCTAAACATTTTAGTTTTGATGGGTCAAATGACTATGGTTGGTTAGCTAACTTAAATTATGGTAATTCTAATACTATAAGCGAAATGTCTGTATTTGCATGGGCTCGTACTTCATATGATGCCGGTAGTTTAAATAGTTTTTCAACTGCGCAATGGGCATTTTTAGATTTTGATAGATCCGAAGTATTTAATTTTTACTTTAATGACAAAGGACAAGTATCATTTAGTGGTAGAGCTAGTAATTATGGTGGTATAGGGTCAACTTTTTTTGATATTATAGGAGTGGCACAAAATAATGATAATGTGTGGCATTTAGTGGGTCTCACATATTCTGTAACAGATCAAGAAATAGTTATGTACGTTGATGGCGCAGTAGACGAAACATTTACCGCAAACGGTAATTTAACTGCTTTAGGAGGAGGAGGTGCTACTCGTTACGGTATTGTAGCAGATGGATCTGAAGCTACATCAGAAAATG
>Ga0208767_1003664_pt1 | contig 11080 bp, 9 predicted proteins | sample VirMetDEL_Mar_21_FD_184514 | JGI IMG/M metagenome (GOLD analysis project Ga0208767, IMG submission 184514) | Aqueous microbial communities from the Delaware River and Bay under freshwater to marine salinity gradient to study organic matter... | ecosystem: Environmental > Aquatic > Marine >... | reverse complement strand
CTTTTCTAACTTTCATAAGTTGCTTTTTGATCCATACTTTCCACAACATCAATTAACTGGTTTAGCTGGTTTCTTACTGACGCATCACTTAAAATAACGTAATCTTTCAAACGATTTATTAAGGTAATTGCTGAGGCAACATCTGTGCAATCAGCGTAGTCACTTCTATTTATGCCGTCTAATCTTGTTGGAATAATGTGTTTCTTCAAAATTCCTCCTCGATACTAGATAAAACAAACTTAGCATTGTCTGGCATTTTAATGTGGTATTGGCGGCTATAATACGGCTTACAAGAATTATACAAAATAGCCCGAAAATTGGTGTCGCCAATAGGCCCAAGTTGTACCTCTTTAAAGTTGCTCCATGACTCATTTTGGTCCCGATGCCTAATAAGTATTCTAGGGGAATCTGTAACGGAACCTTCTTTACCATCACCTCGTCGAATACGGGCAATGACTTTCTTTGGTTGCTTGAGAAAACCATCGGACCCATAATTAATGTGACCGGTGATGATTTCAGCATTAATTGTATTTCCATCATCTGAATGAGAATCAACATCCAATTGATATAACTTACCATTATTAATATCCCCAATTATGTGTTTATTCCAAGTCGATGCATATGTATAACAATTCGCTCTGAATAGGCTTCTGGTTGACGTGGTTTCATCCCATGATGACCATTTATAGTAGGCTTGGCTGATATAATCATAAACAAAGGTTTTCTTGTCCGATGGGAAATTAAGCATTAAAAAGTTTCTCCCATTTATTACAATATTAAACGCAACCGCATCCTCTACCGTTGATAAGTTTTGGATTTCATTATTAATCGCCATCCCCATATCAATGTAGCTACTACCTTCTAACATAACTAACCGTCTTGTCTTATCTAGGAAAATCATGCGTGTTCCATCAATAACCACTGACGCATAAGGGCTTGCTAATCCTATTTGTGCGTATTGCGCTTTAACCGAACTTAAATATGGGTTTAAAAAGTCACCGCTTTGTCCCCAGATATCAATATTGGTACTAGAACACACTAGAAAGTTATTAGCACCTTTAAATAACCCCTTAACATTTTGTTGGCCAATCATCTGGTAGCTATCTGATAATGTCCATGAAAATGGATTACCTGGAAAACTAAACTTCCATGCATTACTATTTTTTTCTGAGCATATTAAATACGAGAAAAACTCAATCATATGGGTTACATTGGTTGGGGCGGTACCCACTAATGGCGGGGTACTTGATGCACTTAATGTCTGGGTGTTAGCTGTAAAGTTGGTAAACATAGGGGTACTATTAGCAACCATAAATAAATAATTGCTTCCACCATACTTAAACTCGTTAAACTGTACTCTTTGATCAATTGGTAACGTATCCCCTGTAATATCAGTTTTAGCCCCATAACGATCTGTAATCATAAAGGTTTTACCTTTACTTACTGCAACTAACTTTCCTTCATCTACGCTAAAATAAACCCCCATAACATCGGCATTGGTTCCTAAATCAGAAAATAACGAATAACCAGCACGCTTATGGAATGCATTAAATTCATCAATAAAGCCATCTTGTACTAACTCGCAAGTTGATAATAAGGATGTACTATCAACATTGTAATACGGCTTGCTTAATTGAACTTTTTGGAAAGGCATTACCCAGGATAATCCTTTTTAACATTTTTACGGTGTAAGTAAAACTGACCCTCTTTTAATATTTTGTCTTGGTCAATATCGTGCCAGAACTTGTCTATTTGTTCTTTGATGTCGTCGTATTTTTTATTCCCAAATTGTCTCGCATAGTCATAGTTGTAATCTTCGTGATCTGGGTTACAACGGTTTTCATGCTCTTGTATCGCTAAAACACGCTCATATTCAGCTTGGTTTTTATTCTTGTAATACTCTAATGCCTGAGATAAAGTTGTAATTTCATTAACTACTTTACCCGATTCATCTTCAACCATATCAATAATAGGAAGATAATGGGTTTCCCCAAACCTAAAATCTCTTGGGGTGGCCTTTGGGTATTCTTCTACTTTTTGGTTGTTAATATAATAATTGTACATAAGCTTCTCCTTGTTATATGACCCGATTTGGCAATAATGAAATTCTCACCCAGTCATTAGCCGCATATGAGCTAGTAGATATAAGGCCATAATCCCCATAAAAATTGTATAAATCATGATTATTGGATGAATTAAGCTGATATACTGAGGGTTTAGTCCCATTACTAAATTCATACTTATATGTCATATCTTGCATATTTAGCCCATGTCTATAATGAACATAACTGCCTGATGAATGATAACAAAAGCCACTATGGACCATTGGTTTTCGTCCGGTTGACCCATCTGACTTTGATCCATACACGTCTAGTCGGTGGGATGTGGATACGGGGGATTTATTACTTGCTGATGTGTTATATCTCGTCCATTTAGGCATACAAAAGATTGAATCTGATTCTACGGGGTCTCCGATTTCGAAAATAACACCCTCGACAGTCATATAAGTCCCCCCATTCTTTTTAATTCTTAACTCTTGAGAATCTAGTGAAATCCCATCCATATATGAATCGTACAAAACTTGAACAAATGAACCTTGTGAGACATTATAAGTATCAACATTTAGATATCTTAAATTACTTGATGCCCCGCCTAAGCTAACAACAACTTCACCTAGGCTTGAATCTTGTAAACCAATTAAATAAATTGCTTTTACATTTGTTGGCGTTGTAATTGTTACATAATCATTGTTTGTTCCTGTTTTTTTTCTTCGCCCTAAAAATGATTGTGCATTATCTTCTGTCGTCCATGTTCCAGTGTAAGTAAAATCGGTTGAGTCTGAACCGACCGCATAACTCTCCTTCCCACATATTAATGATCGAGCACAGGTTGTTGGGTATATAGTACCACTGTAATGCGCCCAACCCGATATCCCTAAATTCTCTGACCCCCCAGCTGAGGTAGTGGTTAACTTAACCGTATGTACCCCTTCGGGTAATGATCCATTGTCAAGCCTAATCCATACAGGGCGACCCGCATCATAGGAAGGGATTGATACACTAGAGTTTTTGACATATGTGGTGGCTCCATCAATTGTCACAGAAAATGTTGCATCGTATGTACTGTAGATATACGCAATAACGTAAATTGAACTACCATAAAACTTATATTCAACTGTAGCAGAATTATGCGATGTGCTATTGTTAATGCCATTCCATAGTGCCGTACTTGATCCAATAATATTATCCCATGTACCACCAAATAATGTGGTTAAAGGGGGAACATCGTCAATAGTTGTTGGGGATTGTGATAATAATGCCTTTTGGGTCATTGGGGTTTGGACTAAGTAGGTTGCGTATGAGAAACCTTCAATATATATAGTATCAGTCCCACTCAGCACGGTTACCTTGACTTTATAGTCGCCGTATTCTAAGCCTTGGTATAGCTCTGTTACATTATTGTAATTGCTATCCCCCGACACTCCAGTAGAAAAAGTTTTTTGAGAGTGATATGTTGATCCACCATCATTACTCAATTCAACCGAAATAAAGCCTGATGATATATTGTGCTTCAAGTATATTAAATTAACACTTACTCCACTAAAACTAAAAATAGCTGTTGAATTGGCTGTACTGGATGATTTAGCTCTGTAAAAAATATGACTAGAACTATCACTGTTTCCCCAAGTCCCACTATACACAATTTCCCCATTAACAGAATCAGCCGGAACCAATATTGTATCAATGTATTGCAAGTTCGTTTTATCTTGCTGAATATAATCGAATTTAGTGTCAAATGGAATCTGCTGAAACATTTGCTGATTATCGTAATAGCTATTTTCAGTGTCTTCTTTCTGGTTAATAGAAAAGTTGGTCTTAAAATGGCCATCAACGTTTTTGTTTTTAATGGATATTCTTGCATCTAAGATATCACGATCATAAATGGTATTCCCTGCGGTACTTGCTTTTCTATAAACGTAAGCTATTGGGTCTTTGCCTGCGGTTCCTGATGGATATGTTGGATTGGCCGCCGCTGTACCATCAACAACGCTATATGTGCCTGATGACGCATCTAATTCCACTAAATCCCATCGTGGGTTTGAAGCGTCTGAACTTGTTAAACTAACGGTAACTACACTTTCATTGGATGACACATATACCGCACCATCACTGCCAAAAAATGTACTTGATGCCCGATCATCAACTTGCACGCTTTGCCCTGGGGTTCCAGATTGGGAACATTCAAAGTTTCCAGCACCACTTATATACACATAACCTTTTTCAGTGTTAAGTAATGGAACCTGTCTTAAACCACCTATCTCTAGCTTAGTCATATCTAATGTGCCATCTGCATCATAAATGGCTGCTTTACTGTTAACTACATCACCGGCAACACTACCATCTACTAAATTTAATTCGGGGGCTGTTGAGGTTACTGCTGTTGAATTTAATTTAAGTTCGGGTGTATTTACTGACCCTTTAAACTCCACGGCATCGGTAACTGAATCACCACCGGTCCATATTGGTTTAACTTCTTGAACTGCACTTCCATAGGTTACACTAGGGGTTCCTGTAAAAAACTGAAAATCTGGGATCTCTGGGGTGCGATTAATAGTAATAGTCCCAGAACTCTGGTTAATTGTTGCTGTCATTGTCCCTTTAACCAATACGTTGCTAGGGAAATTTAAACTTGCACCAACTGAAAATTCCGCATCCTTAAATAAGAAAGTATAATTAACTGCTGGGTTTACATCATCAATAGCTGATTGAATTGCGGTATTAGTAGTACCATAATCAGCACCAATATCAATGTATAATCCGCCAAAATCTACTGAACTTGAATAACTAATCGTAAAACTATCATATAATACACCAGCCGGGGTTTTGATTTGGACATAATATTCCCCATCCCCATACACATCAATTTCACCTTTATTCCCCAATGTAACCCCTGATGACTGATCAATTACGCTTGTTTTATTGATATCTGACCATACAGTTTTAGCCGTGCTCGCCGCACTACTTACCCAAAAATATGCTTTATAATTTTTAAGCGGCTGACCTGATGAATCATGTAACCCGTTAAGGAACAAGTCCATCTGTTTAGCTTTGCTTGATGACATTTAATTAGACCTCCTAATATACATAATTCACAACATTCGTCACTGGGCTTACTGGTGCGAATTCCAATGACTTTGTTCCACTTTCTTTTTCTTCTAATTTTCGCTTAATTAATATTTGTTGCTCGGAACTTACGTTGTATTGCATTGCTAACATATCAGCAACGCCATAAATAATTTGTGTAAATGTGTCTGAAGGCAAATTTAATACCGTACTACCTTCATAGGTTTCAGCTCTTAATTGAGCTTTATAATGCAACACATACCCATCAATTCCCACTGAATCCGGATTAGGATACAAATGAGCTTTTTTGTTAACGCCTATATTTTCAATATAAATATGAGTTGGTTTTCCTTGGGATGCTTTTTCAACTACTGGCTGAAAATTGTAATCAGTAACAATGTCCAAGGTTGTATCTTCATTATTTTTTCTAATGTATGCACTTTCTATACTAACCTCATCTGACTGCAAATCAAATTGACCAGCTCTAACATAATTGCCAGCCGCATAAGCACTCCCACCCGTAGCAGATAAATCCTCTTTAAAATACGTTCGCCAATTTAAACCAACATTTGGCTTTTCATCGGGTATGGCTTTCCATGTGATATCATTGTCAACAACCGTGTAATTCTGTATTACTGGGAATGTTGGGGCACTACCTGCTGAATCACCAGCATTCTGTGCTTCATATCTAAACCCATTATATACACTAGGATAAACATTATCCCCTTCAGAATAACTTGTTGATGTTGCATAGGTGGTTATAGTAGGGGCTGTAAACGCTTTAATACAACGATATCTAACCGCTCCCTCTAATACAATGCTATCATCAGGAAAAACATACTGCCTGTTGGCACGTAGGAAGAACCGGCTACCTAATTGTGGTAAATTATCTAAATATCGGTTAAAAGCGAATCTTGCATCTTCCATTTGCTCTATGGAAGGGTCTGACCCCTCCATATGACCATTCAATATTTTTATAACTTCTTTTAGTAATTTATCTACGGTAGCGGTTACTCCATACGTTGCCATAATTAGAACTCCTGAACCTTAGCTTTTCTACCCCTTTTAACTGGTTTCTCGCTAATAACAGGTTCCTTTTTAGTAGGGGAGGCTACTTCAACCTTTTTAGTCCAAGACCCCAAAGGAAAATCATCAGGGACTTCGAAAACATCCCCTTTTTCTTTTATTTCTATGTAAAAACCTTTTGATATTGCTTCAACTAACATTGTTTCACCTCCTTTAATTTGAAAATTATGCCAAGTTATCTGCGTATGCTACGCTAACCAATGGCATAGGTGTAATGTAGGTACTAAACTTACCAGTGGTTAAGTCGCCGTTAGCTACGGTGTATTTAACACGGATATATCGCTGTACTGAATCAGAAATAACCAAACCTACTGATAACTTAGTTCCTGCGGCTGATGTCGCGGAAAAAGTACCAATAGTTTGCAATTCAGTTGGTGAAGAAAAAGATGTGTTATCATCAGTTTCTAAGGTCAACGTCATGGTTGAATCTGACCCTGCATCGGTCATTGCTGTGCGTACTAGGCTCTCAATATATAATGGGGTACCTGCGCCAATGTTTCGACCAATTGCTAGGTCAAGATAGTTGGTGCTAGCCCCAGTCGTAAGCTGTTCAGCATTTTCATCGAAAATTAAATTTTTATCTAGTGCCATTTATTCCTCCTTATGATACCAGTGACTCGGACTCTATTATTGCGTCAACTGTTTTAACAGGGATGCCTCTAAAAAAAGGAACCGGCATCCCATCAATGGTTTGATAGGTTAATCCGCCCCCTGATATAACATCAGCTCTAGCTTGTATATCAAGTTGTTCTGCAACAGCTCTATTAACATAAAAACAAGCGTTTTTTGTAGTTTCAATTCGGTGAGTCGCTTTAATCATTAATTCTGGAAGATCGGCACCTGAGCCAGCTCGAAGTGCGCTAACATCAAGATTACATATACGAACTGCATATCTCCAATCTTTAAGCACAAATGCCATTTCAAATTGTAAATGCTCAGTATATACTTCCAATAAAGTTCCATCAGGTTGATTACTAATTCTTTTTTTATAATCAGTATGTTTAATACCTGCGGTTGATCCAGCTGGGAACGCCCCATAAACACCTTGGGTACCATGTGAAACTAAATAGATTGAGGTGTTATCAGAACCTGTTGCTTCACCGTTAAGTACGTTTCTAGAATTTTCCCCTGATAAACTGTTGTAGTATGTAGCTAACCCAGAAAACTTTTTCTCATCTGTACTCGCATTACCATAAAAAAGAGTATCTTCAACTTTTTGGTTAATGGACTCAATTAATGGGGTAGACTCAGATAGTCTATTAGCCGCAAGGTTTCCACCTTTAGTTAAAACACTTGCTGGGTTTTCTCCCCAAATTTCAACCATTTTACATGGGAAAGTGTTTTGTGCGGTCGAAGAACTAACGGGCGTACCACCTTGACCATGCATAACAAAACTTGCTTCTGGTAAACTAGTACGAACTGTAACTAATTCGCTAGTTGCTTGGTTAGCTTCCTTAAAAGATAAATCACCAAGTAATGCTTTTTTGTCGGTAAGTAATTCAGCAATATGTTGAATCCCACCTTTTGAATCTGTTCGCTTTGCGAAATCAAGAAGTGTCATCCGACTTCCTGAAGCTGCTAATCCTGCCATAGTTTCCTCCTAAAAAAATAAATGGTTTTTAGCCATATAAGGCCATTGCTGGGTTATAGGTAGGGGGAACAGAGGTGTCTGATAATGGTTCATCAACTAAATGAGGGCTATTTTTAACACGGTTAAGTCGTTTTGTAACTTCACCAGGCTTATTTTTAAGCTCCTCTTTTAATTTTTTTATTTCACTTTCGTATTCAGCGTTTATTTCACGTAAATCATCTACGTCATGCTGTAAACGAATGCGATCCACAATATGATAAAAATTAGTTGGGTCAATAAAACTTAACGGGTCTTTTTTAAAGTGTTTGACAGCATCATTGGTCTGGGATTCATCTAATCCAAATTCTTGGTAATCCTTAGTCAATATGCCAATAATGTCATCTTTTATTTCTGTCATTGACAACGCTTCCATTGTGTCTGACTCCGTTTTAGCCAATATCCCCTTATTTATCTCAATATTGCGCTCCATTATTAATGCCTGTTCTTGTTCCTGGGCCTTTCTCGCTTCTTCATCACGCTTTCTTGCCTCTGCCGGGTTATCTAGTGCCAATTCATTGTATTCATCATCAGAAATACCTTTAGCTTTTTCTTTAATTGACTCAAGCTCTTTAGCAATTTCCTCTAGTCTTTTATTTTCTGCACCTTGCTTCCCAATGGTAATATTGCGCTTGTGAAGTTCACGATCCTTTTCCTCAAGCATTGTTAATACACTTTCGTCGGTTATTCCGTCTTCAATGTATTTATCTCGGTTAAAAACGAACTCCTTCTTTTTTCTTTTTTTACGAGGCTCATCTTTGGCCTTGTTTGATTCTTCGGACTTTTCTTGTTTGTCCGCATCGTCCTCAACTACTTCATCAACCGCTTCTGCTTCTTCGGGACTGGGAACATCGCCGTACAAGTCATTTGCTGGGTTGTATTTTTTTTCCTGAGTGACTTCTTCGCTCATTTTTTACTCCTTTTGGGTCGCTATGCCCTAACTTTTTAATGTGAATTTTTCCCAAAAAAAAAGGCCCCACAGAAAAATTACTAAGAATTAATCTGTGAGGCCCATGGTGATTCCATTAAGCGGTTATTATGATATTTACAGAATTACATAAATAATATAAAATTGTCAATTATTTATTGTTAATTGACTAATTTTAACTTTGATTTAATCCCTTATCAATTACTTTCATTCTTGTTTCGTGCTCAAACTGCTGTTGCTGTCTAATGTTTTGCCCTTGTTGTGCAATATTCGTCTTTTCAATCTCAATATTATTTTTCTGTTGTTCTAATTGTGCTTGCATTTGCTGACCTTGTTGGGCGGCATTTAACAATCGTTTTTTCTGTGCTTCATCAATATCTGGCCTTAATTGCAATAAGAAATCTGCGGTTATTCCTGGGACACCTTGTTGCGCTAATTGTGCGAAAGTAGCAAAATTTTCATCAGACTTAGTGGTATAGTACGGCCCGTAATCAATAACAATATCATATTTAAGGGAATCAGGGTTTTCCCATATCTTTTTGATTGCCTCGGCGTTATATTGCGTAAATGAAATGCCGTTAATAGTAAACTCGTCATTATTTTTCATTCGCATTTCATTTGAATGGTTTTCTAGTATCCTGTAAATCCGTTCAGGGGTATACAATATTCGATACATTTCAATCAATCTAAATCCTAGTTGCCGCAACATAATATTATAGTTATCAAATAAATATTGAATATTACCTAACGCCGCATTACGTCTTTCGCGGAATAAAGGTGTGGACTGAACCCCTCTAACACCAGCGACCCCCTCAGTATTAAAACCTGAAATTAAATCAATGTGTTTTTCGCTTAATTGAGCAATTTGTAATAATTCTGTTGGAAATCGAGGTGGTGTTTTTTCTCTCGGGGGCTTATCAGCGTTTGCAACTTTAAGTAATGCGCCTGGAGTTGATCGCCCTGTTTCATAGTTCTGCTTATCATTTTCATCATTAAAAGTTTCGTCATCATATATTTCAGCATTTGTTCCAAGCCTCATTAATAGCTCAATATAACTTGTGGTACGCTTATTTAATTCGTTTTGTGGGTCAATTAAATCATAAACCTCACCTTTGATACGGCCACGACGTATAGTAGCATAACAAGGGATAGTCATGTATCCATCAAATTCACTTAATCTGTCATACAACATAATGTCTGCGGCAAATGTGCCAACCCAATATTCTGTAACCCGTCTTGTGTCTTTGGTAAACCCAGGGATACTCAGGATGCGTTTGCGAGTTTTTGCATCTAATAACCACGATTCTATTGCTCCATCTTCCCCATCTAAATAATATTCATCTACTGGATTAAAGATAACAAGGCGTTCTTTATACTCTCGACGTGTCACATTCATTAATCTGTACTTTTCCTCATTGACAACATTATTATCGAATAATAACATTGGCTCATTTTGAGCAGTGTAATATAGGGCCGTATCATGGGGAATATTACTTCCGCTCATTTGCTCAATATCTTTTTTCTTACTTTCTGGGGCTATTCTTAACAAATAATCCTTTGTTACCCATCTCCACTTAACGACACCCTCACAATCACTGAGGTCTTTTTTACGGTGAGGCATATAATTCACCTGCTCCCAGTCTTGGTGGTCAATCATAGGGTCTCCATACTCAACCCCATGCTTAGTATCAATCCCTATATTGATATTGCCTCTACCGGTAATAATCATATCCGTGACAACTTCACTTTGAACGCTCTTATAATCGCAATCAGCCAATGTATGTGTAATTAACGCATTATATACGTCACTTAACGTTGCATCACTACCTTCAGTTGGCTTAACTTTTGGCACCATTGGATCGGACCGAAAAAATCCAACTAACGTATTGACTTTATTTTTTAACACGTTAAATGATAAATAAGGGCGCTTCATTTTCTGCAATACCTGTTTAATTGATTCATCCCACTGGTATTCCCCACCAAAAACCATTTCCTCTGCTTTTATAGCGTCACCATGATACTGGCTACAATCATTATCATAGGCTTGAGCCGCAATTTGAAGATACTTCTTTTTTATTTCTTCATAATCTTCGGGGTTTTTTTCCCGTTTATTGGACGGAATACTTAAATATTGGTCCAATATCTCATGAGTGTGCCCATTAACTTCTTGCACAAAATATCTCTCTGGGATAACCATTGGTTCTCCGGTGTCTGGGTTTGGGATTTCTTGCCCCATTGACCCTGGGTTATACCAAATTTCGTGTTGATGCCCGTCATCTTCATTAGCACTGGTAAACCCAATAATCCCATCCCCAT
>Ga0208767_1003661_pt1 | contig 11083 bp, 14 predicted proteins | sample VirMetDEL_Mar_21_FD_184514 | JGI IMG/M metagenome (GOLD analysis project Ga0208767, IMG submission 184514) | Aqueous microbial communities from the Delaware River and Bay under freshwater to marine salinity gradient to study organic matter... | ecosystem: Environmental > Aquatic > Marine >... | reverse complement strand
CTCGGTGCTACCGAGTCCGGTGCCCTACCCGACTCCCCTGCTTGACCGCTGAGCGCAGCGCCGAGCCTGGCACCCGGGACAGGTCGCTGACTTGGTTGTCGAGCACCTGGTTCTTGTACTCGACCACGACCACGGTGGGTCCGTCACCGCCGCCGAGCGATGCGCCCGCGTTGGCCTGGTTGATCGCCTCCTGCCCGATGCGGGCCGATGCGCGCGCGTTGAGTACTGACTCACCCATACGCAAGCGCCGGTCTGCCTCGTCTGGGGCCGGGCGGCCGACGGTGCCGCCGGTGTGTAGGGCGGGGGGCTTGGCCATGGCAATCGCTGCCGTGCTGGTTGCCGCCATCGTCGCGGCTGTTGCCACACCAGCGATGCCGGGAATGTTGGGCGGAACCGGAGGCCCCAGCCGCTCGATGCTGGCCAGCACCGCACCAGCCCCACGCATGAGGGCGGTTGCAATGTTGAGCGCTTTCTGGATAGCGAACTGCCGCTTGGCCGCCTTCTTGTGGGCCTCGGTGCCCTCCTCCAGTTGCGACAGCCGACGGTCAAAGACCACATCCGTCAGGTGGCTGACCGCGCTTAGGCTCTCCGACGCCATCTGCGTGTACCCATGCCACTCGGACATGGCCAACCGCTTCTTGGCTGCTGCCTCCTCCTCAGCCAGGTCGATCCGGCGCTGGCTGAACTCGGCCTCAAGCTCTGTGCGGCGCTGCTGCCCGTCAATGTACGCCTGGACGGTCTCCGCGTCCGTGACTGACGCCTCCATGCGGGCGGTGGTCAACTCAGACAGGCGCTCCAGCGCTTGCACCTCGGCCGCGTCGATCTTCTGCGCTGCGTCCAGTCGGTGGGCCGTCTCGGCAGACACAAGCTCACTCATGGACTTGGTCAGGCGCTCCAGCGTGTCCCGGCGCTTCTCCTCTGCTCGAGCAGCAGCCTCGGCGGCCTTGGCTGCGTCCTCCGTTGAGCGGGTGCTATCGTCTTGCTCGTCGCGAAGCTCAGTGTGGGTAGCGATGAGCTTGTGCGCCCGCGCGTCGTACTCGCCCGTGAGCTCGTTGAGCACTTCCAAGCCAGATCCCAGCCCATCCAGGGCCGTGTCTACGATGTTGGCCGCGTCAGTGGCCTGCTGCATGGCCTTGGCCGCCCCGCTGAGCTTCTTTGACAGCCCGTCCGCGCCCACCGCATCGGCAGCCATGGCCAGGGTCCGCACCATGCCGTTGAGCGCGTTGATGACGCCCTGCACCGGGACCATGAGCCCCTGCACCAGAAACACGCCAGCGTCTCGCGCCATGTCCCGCATGCCCGCCATTGCGGTGATGGCGTCGAGGCCGATCAGGCCCAACTTGACCAGCAGGAAAGACACCTTCTCGACCACCGGGGCCAACTCAGCGCCGAGGGTCTGGGCCGCCTGGGTCCCGATGGTGTCCAGGGCTTCGATCGATGAGTTGGCCGCTTGGACGGACTCCCACACCTGGGGGCTCAACCCCTCAAAGCCCTCGAGCTCTCGGAACGGCGCCAGGGAGTCTTCAAGGTCCTCGGCTGCCTGTACAGCCTGCACGGTGCCCGCGACCGCTCCAGCGATGGCGGTGGCCCACGCAGCGATAGCCGCGACCGCGATCAAGACACCAGCACCAGCGACAACCGCGGTGGAGCCCATGCCCTCCATGATCTTGGTCAGCTTCTCGATCTGCTCACCGCTCCCGCCAGCAAACTCAAACAGCGCTTTGAGCCCCTCGGTCGCGTCCTTGCTGGACTTCTCCGTGGACTTGGCTGCCGCCTTCTGCGCGCGGGCGATGCTGCGAGCGCTGGCCTTGCTGGCCTTCTCCGCACGAGTCACGGCACGCTCGACCTTGATGAGGGTCTTCTGCGCAGCGTCACCGCTCAGGTTGGGCAGCTTCGCCAGCTCACGCCGGAGTTGGCTGAGGTCTGCCCCAATGCGTACGGTGCTGTCAGCCATTCAGGGCCTCCGTCAGGCCCTTGGCCAATGCGTCGATCAGTTGGGGCTTGATCTCTTTGAGTTTAGCCCGAGCCGGCCTGAGCGCGTCCTTTTGCAGCGGAGACCGGACACGCACTGCGTCACGACGCCGGCCACGCTTGGTGCTCTTGATGTAGCGGGTGTACTTGAGCGGGTTGTAGAGCTCAACGGCAACCTTCCACTGCCCCGGCTCGACCTGTAGCCGCGTGTCCCACGCCTTGAGGCTGTCGCCGCTCTTGATTGGCCAATTTGGGCGGATCGAGTCGTTGAGCACGTCTTCGGCTGCGCGCTCCATGACGGTGGCGACCGGGCCAAGGATCTGGCGGATGTCCCGCTCGATGCCATCGGCCAGCGGGCCGGTGATGGTGACCGCGCTTCGGCCCCTGCCTACTCGGATCGCCATGTCACCACCTCACGATGTCCACCAGTCCTGCCCGCTCTTGGTGCTACCGGCCTCCGGTGGGGGCTCCCAGCGGACCTTAGCCCAGGCAAGCAACATGGTCCGCGCTTGCGGGGACTGCGCCAGAAACCACCCAGGCTCACGGCCCCAGGCGCGTTCGACCTCCATGATCAGGTAGTCGAAGGCTCCGGGGCCTCGGAGAAATCCGCCACCGCCGTGACCTCGTCCACGTCGGGCACGTCTTCGTCAGCGGACTCCGGCAGGAGATCGGTCAGCATGTCCAGGGCGATCGCCCCAGCGATGCTGAACTCCTCCAGCGTGCATCCTCGCTCCGTGATCTCGTCCAGCACAGCACCACCAAACGCCAGCGCGTTGAAGTTGTGCGATGCCAGCGAGTGGGTGAGCGGGGCCCACGGGTGATCCTCGCCCATCCTGCGGCGCTGCTTGCGGTTGAACACAGGCCAGCACAGGCCCAACGCAGCGGCCAAGCCGCGCCGGGGGTTGTCCTTCGCCGCGACCATCACATCCAACGCAGCCGAGTAGCTGCCCGGGGCCGTCAGGGCGGCCTCCTCCCCTCGTAGGACTGCCATCAGGTCATCACGACCGAGCCGTAGATGGTGCCGGAGATCGTGACCGTGTTGGGGTCACCCTCCGCGACCGCTACGGTGACGTACACGTCATCCATCACGATGGTGTGGTCCGCCGAGTCGCCGTGGTCGGTGCCTTCGACGGTCAGGGTCAGCTTGATGGTCTTCACGTCCGCGTTTGCGCCGAGCGTGGAGACATTGGCCGAGTAGCTGGCTTGGAACAGACAGAAGTCGACCAGCGTCCCGTCGGTGCCGTCGGAGTAGTCCGCGAGCTGCGCCGAGAAACTGACGGTCGGGTAGGTCCGCGTCGTGTGGCGCACCGTGTTGAGAGAACCCCGCGTCTCGTACGCGGTGACCTCGTTCTGTTGCGGCCCGAGCCCATCAATGGACACGTCGCCGACGGTGAAGGGCACCGACAGACTGACCGGCGACCCGGTCCCGTCCTCGACGGTGACCGAACCATCGTTCAGGTTCTTGATGACGGTAGACGCGGCCATCAGGGCACCGCCAATGCGGTCCAGGTGGTCCCCGCGTCTTCAGACACGTAGAGCACCGTCGACGCGCTGGCCGGGTCGGTTCGCATGTAGAGCAGGGCCGAACTGGTCCGACCGTAGGCTCCGGAAGGGACGCCAGCCCCCGCCAGAATCTCGGCGCCGGTCCCCGTCGATCCTGCCGTGTCAGACAGGCGAATGCCCGCCATCTTCAGGATCGCGTCGCGGAAGTTGCCGACGACGCGATGGAGTGCGCTTGCCATTGTGCGAGCCTCCTGTGTGTGCTCGCTCGGTGCTACCGACTACGAAGTGGCCAAGCTGTGGGGCACGGTCAGCCGGATGGTTCCCAGCATCCACCCTTGGTCGTCCACGGTGCGGGTCTGCTCAGTCAGCGTGACGTGTAGGCTGGACTGCGACACGCCCAGCGCGGCAGCCAGTAGCGCGGCCTCCGCTGCCATCGCCACGTCGTAGTCGGTGACCTGGTCCAAGCTGCCGAGGTTCCACCCCCACTGGATCTCGATCTCCGTCTCCACCTGGTAGGAGGTGACTGCAGGTCGTTGGCGAGGGCGGCCCACTGAGCCAGGGCGAGGCATGGTGCGGGGGGCCCCGACTGCAAAGCGGTGGTGCTCGATGTTCGACGCGAAGACGCCCCACGCAAAGGGGGATTCGTTCCAGTCGGTGACGGCCTCAAGCGCGGTGGCGAAGCGCTGGCGGACCTGCGCAATGGTGAGGTCAGCCACCTACAGGCCCCAGTTGCCGCGCCACGACCGACGGGGGCTGGCGTTGGTGTGGGTGACCCCCTCCCCTGCGGACTTCATGCCGTCGTCGTCCTGCAGGCCGGTATCGGTGGTGCTCTTGCGGAAGCGGAGCCGCGCCCACGCCATCTCAAACTCGCGCTTGTGCGCCTCGGCCATCTCGGCCCAGCGGTCGCCCTGACGGCTGCTGAAGTCGAGCAGGGTCAGGTACAGGGCCAGCTGGAGATGCACCTCGCGCACGCTCCAGTAGGTCACGATGTGGTCGGGGAAAACGCCCTGCATCTCCAGCCGACCGAGGATCTGCTTCCACGCCTCATCGATCTTGGGCTGGAACGTGGTGTCACCCGTGGCCATGTGCCGGGCGAGGTCGCTGTAGACGGCCGTGATGTCGTCGTCCGTCAGCGTGGGGCGTGCTGCGTGCTTCACCAGCGCCGCGTCTCGCGGGATGGTCTGCGTGGTCCCGTCCGCGAGGGTGAGCTCCCACAACTCCTGGTAGCCGTGGCCCAGGTTCTCTGTCGCGGGGATGCTGGCCGCAAGCACCGGGTAGGTCGCGATCGACCCAGCCACCACCACCGCACCAGTGACCAGGGTGTCCCCGTTCGGCCGGCGCAGGGTGAAGGTCCCAGCCGACGGGGCAGCCAGGGCGCCGTCCCGCCAGATGGGCAGGGAGACGGTCTGCGCTCGAGCACGCTCCAGATAGTCCGGGTACGCGACGCGGACGCTGTAGACCGTCTCTGCCGCGCTCACTTCCGCCGCCCAGACTCGCGCTGCTCGTTGCGGATGCGGGCGTTCTTGGCCTGTTCATGCGCGACCCGAGGCTGAAGCCCAGAGCGCTCAATCAGGTACTTGGTCGTGCGGTCGATGTGCTCTCGGCCGCCCTGCTTTTCACCCGACATTGGTGGCCTCCTGTGCCGGTGCCTTCTTCCGCACCACGCGCGCTTTGCGCTTGGGCGTGGGTCCGTTCAGCGCGTCCATCGCCTTTTGCGCTTCCGCCAGCCCCTCGAGCATGCGCTCAGCCAGGGTTTTGCTCTGCTGGCTGCTGGAAAGGTCCGGGCGCCGGCTCGCACGCTGGATGCGGGTGCGCCAGCGACGCTCCTGGGTGGACCAGATCTTCTTGCGCGGCGGCTTGATGGTGCCTTTGACGACCAGCGACCAGCGCCAGTCAGCCCAGCCCTGGTCGTCGTGGTCGATCTCCCAGGTGCCGTCGTCGTAGAGGAGCACCGTCTCCCAGAGGGTGAAGTAGCCGTCACCGGTCAAGCCGGGCTCCTCCGGGCTGTACTGGTAGGCGTCGATGTCGGTCAGGACCAGACTGCCCCAGTTCTCCTCGGCCATGTTCTTGACGTGAACAGCGCTGAGGTGCTGGCCGCGCTTGGCCTGTGCCGTCCCGTTGACCCCTGGGGCTACCACGATCCGAGACAGCGACGGGACGAGACGCCAGCCCTCGGAGGTCTCCACCAACTCCCACGATCCGTGGTTGTGCTGGAAGTGAAAGGGCTTGTTGCGGCCACCCATGCCGTAGTTCGGGAGCTTCTGCCCCCGGCTCTGGCGGCTGACTGAGCGCTTGCCTGCGATGCGTGCCATGTAGTTCTCCCCTCAAGTGAAAGTGGGGGGCTGGAAGGGGCGAGACGAGGGGAGGGGCCTCCCCCCACCCAACCCCCCACAACCCGTCAGCTCGTGGACGCCAGGAAGCCCCGGATGCGGGCCTGCTCGCGGATCACAATGCCGTCGTAGGCGTTCGCCACCAGCTCGTAGGTGTCCTTGCTCGCGTCGCGCTGGGCCTCGATCATCAGCGGGGAAACCCCGTCGTTGAAGATGACCTGGCCGCCGCCAACCGGCTGCTTGGGCACGGCGTAGCGGTAGCTCAGCGCACCGGCCGCCATGAAGGCGTTTTCGTGCTTGCTGGCCGCGTTGGTGACCTTGGTGCTGGGGAAGATGAGCATGCCCAGCAGCATCTCAGCGCCCTTGGCCAAGAACGCCTGCACGTCCTCGCGCCGCGCCTGGGGGCCCACCTCGGCACGCATGGAGTCACGGATCGCGGCCATGGTGAAGGGGTGGAGGCAGCCGACCAGCATGCCGGGGTCGCCGGTGCTGGTGGTGAAGCTGTCGATGATGTCGTACAGGTCATCGATGGAACCGGCGCCAGCGCTGGTCACGTTGGTCGACGCGCCCGCGATCGCGGTGGCGAACAGACCCATGCGGCCCGCCGAGAAGCTGCCGGCCATGGTCAGACCCAGCGGGATGGGGGAGAAGCCCCAAGCGCCGCCGACCGCGTTGGCCAGGCCGGTCTCGTCCAGGCGAAGCGCACGGCGCGCGATGGTCACGTCCGAAGCGGCGGCGGTGACGCTGGACGCAGCCACGTCGGTGTCCTCCGCGGCGGTGGCGTCCATGGAGATGGACCAGCCCAGGGACAGGATCCGGTTGCGGCCGACCAGGGAGCCGGCGTCGCTGCCGTTCTGGAGTTCGATCGCGGGGGTGCCAAAGATGTCGGCACTGTCGGCCATGGCGAGCTTGAAGCTCTGCTCAGCCAGGACGAGGTCGTTGAGCTGGTCTTCAGTGGTCAGACCGTTGCCGGACGCGGGGGCGCCGGCCGAGAAAATGGCGATTGCCATGGGATCACTCGCAGTGTGATTGGTTGGGCGCGCTGCGAGCTGTTGACCGGTGCCACCGTACGCACTGGGTTCTACCGAGCCTGGCGCTCCTGCTGGAGCTTCTGCAGGTCCTCAAACGTGGTCGCCTGGCTCACCGCCGTCCTGAACTGGTCGTTGGCGTTGCTGGCCGGCGCCTTCTTCGGCGGCTTGGTGCCGGGGCGCTTGGTCTGCTGCGTCTGCGTCTGCGTCTGCGTCTGCGTCTGCTGCGTCTGCGTCTGCTCCCCCCCCTCATCGCCACCCGACGCGAGCACGCCGCGCAGGTAGGACGGGAGCATGGACTCATCGGTGGCCGCGTTGCTCAGGTACGTGGCGAAGTCCGGCGCCTTGTCGCCCAGCTTGGCCGCAGCCTTCTGGTGGGCGAACTCCAACGCCTCGATGGTGTCGGGATCCGTCACGCCGTGCGTAGTCGCGGCCTGGTAGCGGCTGAACTGCCCGTTGGCCTTGGCGAGCTGCGCCTCAAGGTCTGCTTTCTGCTGGGTCAGCGCCTCGACACCGGCGACCTGGGGCCGCAGGGCCTCAAGCTCAGCGCTCAACGAGTCGCGCTCGGAGACCACAAGCGCGCGCTTGTCGGACTCCTTGGCCAGCCGGTCCCGCACGATCTGGTTGATCTCGTCGCCGTCGTAGTACTTCTTTCCGTCCTGCTCGATTGGCATGGTTCTCCCCTCAGATATTCGGGCTCACATACATGGCGTTCTCTCGCCGGATGCGGTCCAGTTCGGTGGTCGCCTGCTTCCGGGTGATGCCGGGGTGCAGCGCCATATACGCGTCCACCTTGGACATCAGGCCAGCATCGACCTTGGTCGTCAGGTCCTCGGTCTGCGCCTTGCGCTCTCCGATGGACAGCGGCAGCGACGGGTACGTGACGCTGATCCCGTCGATCGGCAGGTTTGTGCCCGCGTGCAGGTTGAGCATCTTCGCGGTCACCGCAGCGGCTTGCAAGTCTCCGCGCCGGAGTTGGGGCTCCATGCGCCCTTGCGCATCCCGCAGCCCCTCGCGCGAGATGGACAGCGACACCCCAGACCGTGGGTCAGCACCCGTCCGAACCAGGTCAGCGGCAGACACGCCAGCGAACTCGGCCAAGCCTTGCTCAAAGCCCGTGATCGCCGTCATCAGCTTCTGAGGGTCAAAGCCCGGTTGCAGTTGAACCGCCGTTGGCTGGCCTGCGCCCTCATCGATGGGGCCCACCTCGATGATGGAGCCGGGCTCGGTGCTGATCACCTTCCGGCGCGTGCCGTTGGCGCCCTCGATCTCCACGTCTCGTACTTGGCCGTTGACCAGCATCACCGTTGCGAAACTGCCGTCCTTGACGCCATGCACCCAGAACGTCAGCAGCACGGCGACCGTCATGGTCCCCAGCACCGTCTCAACGCCGTAGAACGCATCCCACAGCTCACCGGTGCGCTCAGCGTGGTGCATGACCACCGGCAGGAACGGAACGCCCTCGTAGACGTAGCGGTAGCCGTTGATGGAGCCCTCGGGAGCAGGACCAAGGATCCGCTCCGTCCAGTCCTCCTCCATCTTGGCGTCCATGATCTTGTGCTCGGGCTGCTCAAGGTCTCGAATGTCCAAGATCTCCCAGCACCAAGCCGGCTTGCCCTTCTCGTCCTCGCGCAATTGGAGCTCAGCCAGGTAGGCGGGCACGTCCGGCGCTTCGGGCACCGACTCCACGATGCACGCGTCAGGGTCGATGGGCCGGTACAGCAGGCCAGCCCGCTCGGACCAGTCCACGCGCATCAGCGTCTCGCGCAGCCCGACCAGGTCGGTGGACTGCCGCTGCATCACTTGCCAGTACCCAGCCGCCTGCATGGCCGCCGAGAGGTCATCGACCCCAGCACCGCCGCGCAACTCGCCCGGCCGGTGGTACAGGGCGCCGCCGACCTGGGACGAGATCGAGCGGAAGGGGTTGCGGCTCATCTCGCCGATGCCCCAGACACCCAGGCGGTCCTCACGCACGTGCAGCTTGAGGGCCGTCTCCAGGTCTTCCGACCATCGACCACGTAGGAGCCGCATCCGTAGCGCCTGCTGCTTGGCGCGGCGCTGATTGTCGTCCCCAGGTAGGGGCGGTCGAGGTGGCAGCATGCCGAGTGCTACCGACTCGGTCAAAAGCGGCGGTGCAGGACTCGACCGGCACGGGCCTGGGTCTTGCCCCAGTGGTGGCGCAGCGCGTACCGCAGCGCATCGATGATGTCTTTGGCCGGGTGCTTGGCTCTACCGTCCCAGGTCTCCAGGCTTCGAATCATGTGCTCGCAGTGCCCATCTACGTAGAAGTGCCCCGGACGGACCATCGCCTCATGCAGCCACCGGATGGACGGCCAAAAGTGGTCGTTGCGTAGCCCTCGCTTGGCCACACGCGGCGACGGCTTGAGCTCGCCAGCGGTGCCGAGTTGCTTCGCAATCGCGGTACCCAACCGGCGCGCGCTCTTGACCGTGCTGCGCCCCTCGTACTTCTTGTCCGCCCAGACGTGGTCAACGTCGGTCCACCGGTCGCCAGTCGCCGCCAGCATGCCCAGAAGCCCCGCAGCGTCCATGTCCATGGTGGTCCCCTGCTCTGGGGCGTACTCGGCCATGATGAAGATGCGCGGGTGCGCCGACGTGGTGTCCACGTAGACCAGCACGCCGCACGTCCGGAGTGCGTCCTCGCCGTAGTCGATGCCCACGCACACCTCGAGCGCATGCTCTGGCAGCACGTCGGACTCGAACATGTCGGGCACAACGTGGCGGTTGCGGTGGAAGGCTTCCAGGGCCTTGTCTGTGGCCGTGAACTCCCAGTCACCGTGACACCGCACCCCGCGCTGGTAGCTGGGGGTGTTGGCGATCTCCTCCTCAATCCACGCCGCATCCATTGGGCGGCCGTCTTCGGTGCAAAGCGGCTTGGATGCCCCCTCGGGTACGAAGTTCTCCGGCTCCATGCGGAAGTGCAGGTCTGTGATCTGGCCCGACTCGCACCGCTCCCGCAGCCACGTCAGATCACCCGTAGTCGCGGGGGTCATGGTGATGACGATGCGCCCACCCGTCCGACGCAGGCGCAGCAGCAGCGCCCCGAAGATGGCCTCATTGCCCAGGGGCTCGTCGATCCAGATGTAGTGGAGCGTTGCTGACTCCAGGTCCATCGTGTCCATGCCCACGGTCTTGATCCGCAGGACTGACCCGTTCTTGTACCTGAGCGCAGGTGACTTGCCCCGGAAGCCGTTGACCGGGTCGAAGGACTGCCCCGGCACCAGTTCGTCGTGCGGTGCGAGTTGCCAGAGCTTCTTCTGGATGGCCACCGACTGAGACCACGAGTGGCACAACACCCACGCCTCAATCGGGCCCGCTGGCACGCCCTTGTACGGGTGCCGCCCCAGGCAGTGAAAGTGGGCCTCAGCAGCCCCTACCCACGTCTTGCCGAACTGGTTGCCGGTTCGGAGTTGGACGTACCGGCCAGGGCAGCGCAGTAGCGCCGTCTGGGGTGGGGTCCACGACACGTAGTCGAGGGGTCGCACCTCGGCGCGGTCCCGCAGGTCCTCGGCCGACTCGACAGCCGAGAGGAACGCGTCAGCATCCCAAGGGGCGGTCACTCAGCAACGCGAGCAAGGATCTGCCGCCGTAGCTTGTCCGGCATCCCCAGCAGCGCCGCCACGATGCGGTCCTCCAGGGCTTCCGGGTCAGCGGCGGAACGTGCGCGCTCGTTGGCTGCCCTACGCTCGAGCGCAAGGTCAGCGACCAAGCCCGCTTCGGTGTCCAGCAGTTTGGCAGCAGCCACATGGGACCCGCCACGCTGGGCGGCCTTCCGCATGGCCCGAACCTCAGCCAGCATCCCCTCGGTGCTGGTGTCGAGCTCACCGCCGTCGTCATCTGCCGCCACGGGTTGCGGCTGGTCGAGACCGGTCATCTTGGCTTCCATGTCCAAGAGACGGGCAGCAGCAGCCGGCTTGCCCTCCTCGACTGCACGCTCTCGGATGCGCGCCACGTCCATCAGCAACCGGGCCCGACGGCGCGGCAGATCCGCTGCATCGACGGCTGCCAACTTGTCGAGGAGGTCGTCCTTCATGCGGTAGATGGTGCGCTGGCTGTACCCCGACTGGGACGCAAGCCGGACCGCAAGGGTGTAGCTCCACCCCTCCGTCCGGATGGCGGCCTCAAGCAGGTCGGCGGTCTGCTTCTTGGTGAGTGACCTTGCCACTACTGGACACAATCGGGGCTATTTGGGCTTTTTTGTCCCAGATTTTGCGCGCAATGGGAATGGGGACG